>CAESAL010000006.1_pt1 | contig 48003 bp, 47 predicted proteins | sample 7263561 | NCBI WGS metagenome assembly CAESAL01 (sample SAMEA6814029, study PRJEB35770) | freshwater metagenome | biome: Freshwater; feature: Freshwater reservoir; material: water | place: Czech Republic | collected 2016-04-20 | depth 30m m | reverse complement strand
TCACGCAGCGCCCTCCCCAAAGAAGACGGCAGCCGGGCCGCAAGGAGGCCGGCATCGACGGCACGGGCAACTGCGGCATCGACCTCGATTGTTGCGATGACCGGAACTCCGAGCACGTCCTCGACATCGCGCCGACCTAAGGCTCGTCCCGCTTCTTCAATGAGAACCACACCGGTGGGGCGCAAAGGAAGCGACAACGCCCGGCGAAGCGAAAGAAAGCATGGCCGAGTGACGAGGAGTGAGGTTGTTGCTCGCTCGGCAAAGCAACGACGCACGAGGTCCCCTGGATCGCCGCTTCCCGCGATGCACCCGATATCGACAACAACAGGACGCTCGTCGGCATTCAGTCGTTCGATGCAGATTCTTGCTCGTTCGTCGCCGCTGAATTCCCGGCGCCCCCGAGGCACGAGTCGGACAGCATTTGCGACTGGGCGCTCGAGTCGTTCGATCGCCGAAACTCCAACTGACTCTGATGCCGCAAACCAGTCTGAGAGGCCCGGACCGTCGGGTTCAGGCATTCCAAAAACAGTGGGCGCATCGCCCTCAAGATCAACGTAAACCGAACCAGCATCGGACTGCTGCCCGAGCAGAACGGCCAGCGCAACTGACACCACCGTTGTACCTGATCCACCTTTTGCAGACCAACACGAAAACACCATGACCCTCCCGTTCACATGACATCAAAACAAGGGAAGGAGCGGGCACGGTACGAACTCACTGCCGTCACGTCAAGGGTCGTGCGCGTCAACATCACGGAGTTTCCCCATCGCACCCGTATGCTCAGTGACGTGGAAGCAGCGTTTTTCGATCTCGATAAGACCGTTATTGCGCGTGCATCGATGATCGCATTTGGACGATCGTTCCGTCAGGCAGGGATGATCAATCGACGAGTGATGGCGAGAGCTGCCTGGAATGGTTTGGTCTTTCACACACTTGGCGCCGACGAAGAACGAATGCGCAAGTTCCGCGAATCTGCGCTGCGCATCACGCGTGGTTGGGACCACGATGCCGTAGGCGCCCTCGTTCGTTCCACTCTTACTGATGTCATCGATCCGATTGTCTACGACGAAGCACTGGAATTAATTCAAGAGCACCGCGAAGCAGGCCGACTCGTCTTCATCGTTTCCGCCTCACCGGAAGAAATCGTCATTCCACTGGCGAACTACCTCGGTGCCGACGGCGCTATTGCCAGCCGTGCGCTGATCGATGCCGACGGTAACTACACCGGCGAGGTCGATGTCTACGCCTACGGTCCTTATAAAGCCGAAGCCATTTCCGACGTTGCCGCATCGCGGGGAATTGATCTGTCGAAAAGTTGGGCCTATTCAGACTCAGCCACTGACGAACCCATGCTTCGCTCGGTTGGTCATCCGGTTGCAGTCAATCCCGACCGAGAACTCACACGAATCGCAATTGCTGAAGATTGGCCAATCTTGTCGTTCACGCATCGCGTTCCTTTACGCGAACGCGTCACACTTCCTCCACCGGGCCGCGTCGCAACAGGCGCGGCGGTCGCCACCGGGGTGTCCGCCGGACTTTTCCTCGGGTGGTGGATTCTGACTCGGCAGTCGATGCCGAAGTCAGCGGGATTCAGGCGTCTTGCAGCTTCTTTACCGCGAATGCGGCGAGGGCGACAACGACGATGAGCACGAGAAGCTTCTTCATGTGGATCACTCTAGAACGGAGCCTCTGCTCAGTTCCATTGCGATTCCGGTGCGATCAGGACGGCGGCGTGGTTCCGGTCGGCCAACGGTTCACGGCAACCACCCGGCAGGCATAGGCCCCACCGGGCCGTTCGGCAACGATCGCTGTCCAGGTCGTGGTTGCATGCTCAGGAACGGCCACGACCGAGACGGCAGTCGCTGCGAATTCCTCCCCTGAACTTCCGGACCCACTGCTGCGAAACGACACGTCGATCTCGTAATCGGCGGTCTGGGTCGTCCAATTCGTCAATGTGCCTGAGGCCTTCACCCCGCCGCTCCCGTCGCTTTCACAGGAGCCCAGATGGATATCGCGCTGGGGCGGATGCAAGGCATCCCGACTGGCCGTAGCAATCCCCGTTTCAACAAACACCTGTTGAAGGACTTTGGCGTTGGCATCTTCGTCGGAATTGCCGAACACTCGAATGCCGACAGCAACGAGCACGATGGCCAACACCAACGCGATGATCGCTAACAGGGCGCCGACAATGAGAATTGTGACGCACCCACGCTGGTCCCTCGCTTCGTCGATTGCCGAAAGCGGTGGTGGCGGGTTTGGTCCGGGCGTTACCGATGGCGCCGGCGGAACACCGGCGACAGGAAACTCCGCGTCGAGATCGTCGTCGAAGTGATCAGTCATGACCGCGGGTTACTCCGCGAAACGATCAGACGGCGAGTAGGTCGCGTGCGCCGGTATCTGACGACGGGTGACGAAGCTTGGACATCGCACGAGCTTCGATCTGACGGATTCGCTCACGAGTGAGATTGAAGTGTTCGCCAACCTCTTCAAGCGTGCGAGGTTCGCCGCGATCGAGACCGAAACGAAGCTTGAGGATCTCGCGCTCTCGTTCGTCGAGCGGTGAAAGCAGGCGGCTGATTTCCTCGGGAAGCAGCGCAGTGGCAGCAACCTCAAATGGAGATTCAGCCGAGCGATCTTCAACAACATCGCCAAGTTCGGCGTCGCCATCTTCACGAAGCGGCTCAGAAAGCGAAAGCGGTTCGGCAGCGAAGCGAAGCGCTTCGGTGACTTTGTCTTCCGGCATTTCAACCTCGGCCGAAAGCTCGGCGAGTGTTGCAGGACGGCCAAGTTTCAGTTCAAGACGCGCACGCGCCTTCTGCAAACGAGCAAGCGTGTCGCCAGCGTGAACTGGGAGACGGATCGTGCGACCAGTGTTTGCGATACCGCGTGTGATGGCCTGACGAATCCACCATGTGGCATAGGTCGAAAACTTGAAACCTTTGCGCCAGTCGAACTTTTCGACGGCATGCATAAGACCAAGGTTTCCTTCTTGAATGAGATCGAGAAGGGGAAGGCCAGAAGCCTGATACTTCTTGGCAATCGAAACAACGAGACGAAGGTTGGACTGAACGAACGTGCGCTCGGCGTCGTCACCCTGCTTGATTGCTCGCTTCAGTTCACGCTTGCGAGCAACGGTGAGTGTTTTCGTTGCTTCAACTTCGGCACGAGCAGCGACGCCGCCCTCGATGGCCTGGGCGAGACGTACTTCGTCGTCCTTCGTCAGCAGGGGGTACTGGCCAATGTCGGTCAGATAGAGACGGACGAGATCTTCTTCGTCGCGTTCAACACGTTCCTTTGCCACTGCCACACCTCGGACTTCGGCCCGGAGAATCGGCCATGGGGGCCGTCGGGGTGTGTCAACGATACCGGTCCGGTCAAGCCCCCCAACCAAGCGAACCCGAATTGCCCAGGAAAGAGCCTTCAGGCCCCAAAAATCTGGCGGATTTGGGCCGTTGCTGCCGCAAGTCCAGCCTTGCTGTTCTCGGCCAGGGTCCGTTCTTCGGCCAAGGCCAGCACCACGTCTCGTGGGCCGCTACTCGCCTCAAGGTCATTGGAGATATCGGTGATGGCGATTCCGAGCAACCGGCGGACAGGGCCATCGGCCACCGAACTGGTGCGCTCGAGGTGGTCAACCATGGCCCCACGAAGGGCTGGGAGCAGCTCGTCATAGGCCACCGCCATTCGCACGCCTTGAGAGGATCCGACGAGATCAGTAATAAGCGCGAACACTTCGCGCTCAGTGTCAGTTGGTGTCAGGAACGCATCGGGTCCGGGTGCTGCTGTCGGCAACATTTCGAACCAGCGTCGTGATCGCCATGCGCAGTGATCGGCGGTAGCAACGAGTGTGAGTTTCGCGATGGGCTCACTGACGTCGGCCGCCCATGCGCCAAGGAGTCCGAACAGCAACTGTTCAACACGGCAATACGACGCCATGCGATCGACTGACTCGCCTGCGGTAAGAAACTCCATGGAACGCAGGTTAGGCGAAGCGCCGCCGCGACTAACGGCGATACCGGTTCACAATAGGCAGGCGACGGTCTTTGCCGAATGCCTTTGATGTCACGCGCGGACCGGGAGGTGACTGACGACGCTTGTATTCCGCCAAGTCGACAAGGCCCACGATGCGCTCAACCAAAGCTCGGTTGTGCCCAGCAGCGATGATCTCTTCGATCGAATGATCACCTTCGACATACATGGCAAGAATCGGATCAAGCTCCTCGTAGGGAGGAAGACTTTGATCGTCACGCTGATCAGGACGAAGTTCCGCCGATGGTGGCTTCACTAAAACATTTTCGGGAATGAGCTCACGACCGGCACGTTCATTGCGATACCGACAAAGTCGATACACCAACAGTTTTGAAACGTCTTTAATGACCGCGTAGCCGCCTGCAGAATCGCCATACAACGTCGAGTAACCAACCGATGACTCACTCTTGTTGCCCGTATTGAGTAACAACCAACCAAAAGCGTTCGACAAGCCCATCAAGGTGACAGCGCGAAGTCGACTCTGCAAATTCTCTTCAGCCAAACCGATCGTCTTGCCGTCGTAGGAAGACGCGAGCATTTCCATTAGGGCGACATGCCCCGGCTCTATCGCAATTGTGCAGTAGTCCACGCCAAGGTTCTCAGCAAGCACCACTGCGTCAGAAATGGAGTGATCACTTGAATAACGCGAAGGCATGAGCACCCCATGGACATGGTCTGCGCCAACTGCGTCGACGGCAATCGCAGCAACGATCGCTGAATCAACACCGCCCGATAATCCAATCACGACGTCAGAGAAACGATTCTTGGCCACGAAATCTCGGGTCGCGAGCACAAGTGCTTCCCAGACTTCCGCTTCCTCGCTCAGCGGCTTCGCTACGCCCAACGGCGTAATCGTTGATTGGCTGATTACTGATCCAACGTCAGAAAACTCAAGATCAATGACATAGAGGTCTTCAATAAACCGTGGCGCACGAGCGAGCAGTGAGCCAACGGGAGACATCACCAATGAATCGCCATCAAAAACCAGTTCGTCCTGACCGCCAACCTGATTGACATAAACGATGGTCGCCGATGCCTCTTTCGCTCGTTCTGCGATAACAGCAGCTCGCTCTTGCGACTTCCCAACATTAAAAGGCGACGCGTTGATATTCACCACAAGTTGTGTGTTCTGACGACCGAGTTCCGCAATAGGGCCACCTACAGTCCAAGCATCCTCGCAAATTGATACACCGACCGACACGCCGTTGACGTCGAAGACGTCGAGCGGACCTTCGCCAGGAACGAAGTAGCGCGCCTCATCGAACACCGAATAGTTCGGAAGTTCGCGCTTTCGGTAGTTACTGATCAGACTTCCGTCTCGACATACCGCGGCTGCGTTGTACAACGCCGATCTACTTGCGGTACGAGCTCCTGTCGTCTCTCCGTCATGAGCGTCATTGCCGCTTCGAGTTTCTGATCCTTGCTCGACATAGCCAACGATCGCTGTACAGGTTCCTGTCGATGCAACGATTCGTTCCAGAGCCCGACCGACATCAGCAACGAAACCCGAACGAAGAAGAAGATCCTCAGGCGGATATCCGGTGATGGCTAACTCTGGGAAGGCGACAACATCGCACCCCGACGCGCTCGCCTGAGCGATCAATTCAATGATTCGCGACGCATTGCCGTCGATGTCGCCGACGACCGTGTTCAGTTGAGCGAGTCCGACGCGCAAAGTGGGCACCCCCGCAGACTACGGGCCGCGGCCCCACGCCCTAGCCTCGGTTCTGTGGCAACACCCTTAGGTGCGTCCCCAATCCCAAGCGAACTCGCTGATCTTGCCGATCGAAGCGCCTCTCCTGTCGCGGTTCGCACCTCGCTCACACAACTCATCGAGGGTTCTGCCTCGCTCCTTGATCGCGTTCAAGCGAGTCCACCACTTGCCGACGCTCTCGTCGCCGTTCTCGCAGCGAGCCGCTCCTTGACTCGGCTCATCGATGTCCGACCCAGTGATGCCATAGACGTCCTCAGCGACCTTGATCACCGGCCTATCAGCACCGTCGCCTCCGCCGACGAGCTTGTCGCCTGGCGAAATCTGGAGTTCCTTCGCATTGCGGCCCGCGATCTGGTGGGTCGGGACTCACTCGATGAAGTCGGCGCCGCACTTGCAGCACTTGGCCGCGATGTTCTCGACCAATCCTGGAAACTCACCGAGGACAGCAACTGCTCTATCGCTGTGATCGGAATGGGAAAGCTCGGGGGCAACGAACTCAACTACTCAAGCGACATCGACATCTTGTTCGTCGGAGAAGGTGAACGGAAGGCGCTCGACCACCGAGCTCGGGCGATCATGGACATTGCGCGCCGATGTTTTCGCGTTGACGCAAATCTCCGCCCCGAGGGTCGCGACGGCCCTCTTGTTCGTTCTGTTGAGTCCTACGTTTCGTATTGGAACCGTTGGGCGGACCCGTGGGAATTCCAGGCGCTTCTCAAAGCGCGACCGGTAGCCGGCGACGTTGCCATCGGCGAGCGATGGTTCGAAGCTGCACAACGTTCTCTATGGGAACGGCCTTTTGATGCAGAGGCTCTTCGATCCCTGCGCGCAATGAAAGCACGGACCGAGGAGGAAGTAGCCAGAACGGGAGTCGGAAACCGCGAACTCAAGCGCGCGCCCGGTGGTATCCGTGACATCGAGTTCACTGTGCAACTCCTTCAACTTGTTCATGGTCACCGCGACGAAGACCTTCGTGGATCGACAACGCTCACGATGCTCGAAGAATTAGCCAACGCCGGATACATCGATGACAACGACGCTACGAGGATGTCCGCCGCATATCGAGAACTGCGAACCGTTGAGCATCGACTTCAACTCGTTGACGAACAACAAGTTCACACCATTCCGACCGATCGGGTTTCACTCGACCATCTTGCGCGGGTCATGGGTCGTCGCGATGCACCCGAAGGCACCGCAGCCGAGCAACTTGAACGCGAACTCCATCTCATTCAAACAACAGTTCGCGGTATTCACGAACGGGTGTATTTCCGTCCTCTCCTTGAAGCGTTTGCGACAAGAACGACTGACGAAGCGTCTATTAGCGCGGAAGCGACCGAGGTTCGTCTCGCTGCGTTCGGCTTTGTTGATGCCCGACGCACAGCCGCCGCCCTTGGTGAACTGACGAGGGGGCTGCGACGCTCAAGTCGATTAATGCAGCAAATGCTGCCGTTGCTTCTTGATTGGCTGTCGTTGTCCCCTGATCCCGATCTTGGCCTCCTTCTCATCAGAAACTTGCTCACCGGGCCGCGCCAATCGCGACAGATCGCTGAGACATTCCGGGAATCGCCAGCCGCTGCACAATCACTCTGCACAATTGCGGGCACCAGCCGCTTGTTGGGCGACATCCTCGGCGCAAATCCCGATCTCGTCGCCCGCCTGCCACTTCCGGAAGAACTTGCCACCAAAGATCGTGCGGGGCTCATCGCAACCGCTACTGCATCGGTTGAACTACGAGAAGGAACTATCGATCAACAGGCCTCGTTGCGAAGATGGCAACAGCGAAACCTTTTGGGAATAGCTGCTCGCGATGTTTTTGCTCATGACAACGTTGAACAGGTCGGCCGTGACCTCACCACGCTTGCCGAAGCAACTCTCGAAGCTGCGCTGGAGAGTCTTGATCCACAAATTCCGTTCGCTGTTGTTGGTGTCGGAAGATTTGGTGGTACTGAACTCGCCTATGCAAGTGACCTTGATGTGATGTTCGTGCATCGCGGTTCCCGCCCAAGTGACATCGATGAATCCCGACGTATTGCCAAAGCATTGATGCGCATGGTCGCCGGTTCGACACCAGCGACACGCCTCTATGACATCGATTGTGACCTCCGGCCCGAAGGTAAGAATGGCCCGCTCACGCGGGGCATCGACTCCTACGCCATCTATTGGCGAGAACACGCGCTCACATGGGAACGTCAGGCGATGACCCGAGCCCGAGTCGTCGCCGGTGACCAATCACTCGGTGGCGAACTCCTCGATGAAATCGAGCAATGGGTGTGGGGCGGTGGACTCTCTGCTGAAGGCATCCGGGAGATCCGTCAGATGAAGGCTCGCATTGAGGCCGAGCGGATCCCCATGGGTGAAGATCCCGACTTTCATCTGAAACTCGGTCGAGGTTCTCTCTCCGATATTGAATTCACCGTTCAACTGTTGCAACTGCAGTACGGCGTAAAAGCCACCGGCACAATCGATGGGCTCCGAGCCCTCGCCGAAGGCGATGTGCTCGACGCAGACGATGCCGAAATTCTCAACGAGGCGTACGAATTCTGCGAACAAGTGCGCAATAGATGGTTCTTGGTAAACAGCGCGCCTAGTGATTCCATGCCCACCCATCCGGAATCCGCGCTTTGGTTGGCTCGCTCTCTCAACACTGAACCAGGTGCGCTCCGCGAGCATTACCGCCGAGTCACCCGTCGATCGCGAACGGTCGTCGAGAGACTTTTCTACGGGCTGCCTTCGAAGAGTTGAACCGGATCAGTTTGAGGCATGATGGCCTGACAATTCAGGGGGCCACTATGGACGCAGCCGCAATTCGTTCCGAACTCAATCATCCCGTCATCGATGCTGACGGACACATCATCGAATTCATCCCCGCTATTCGCGATCTGATCGCGGCCGACGCGGGAACGGCGCTCGCCGACACGTTTCAGGCGATGAGCACCGCTGGGGCGACTGCCCGACGCGGACTCACCAATGATCAGCGTCGAGCAAATGGCATGAGCCGAACAGGTTGGTGGGCCGTGCCAACACGCAACACCCTCGACCGCGCAACCGCAATGCTTCCACGCCTTCTGTACAACCGACTCGATGAAATCGGTATCGATGTTGCGGTGCTCTACCCCACCGTTGGTCTCACCGTGATGGCCACTGACAACCCTGAACTACGTCGTGCACTTGCTCGCGCATGCAATCGTTATTACGCCGAGGCTTACGAGAAGTACGCCGACCGGCTTCTCCCCGTCGGCGTCATCCCCACCTATGACCCCGATGAAGCGATTGCCGAACTCGAATATGCAACCAAAGAACTCGGCCTTCGCGGATTTCTTTTTGGGGGACTTGTGCTTCGGAATGCTCCAGGGCACGAGGGCGACCGCGCCGCTCGGTGGGTCGATGGTTTGGGGCTCGACAGCATGTACGACTACGACCCCCTGTGGAAGAAGTGCGCAGAACTCAATGTTTCGCCCACATTCCACTCAACCGGTATCGGTTTCGGAAGTCGCGTCTCGCCCACCAACTACGTGGCCAATCACATCGGAAACTTCGCTGCGGGCACCGAGGCTGTCCTGCGCTCGCTTTTCTTCGGAGGAGTCATGTCACGATTCCCCGAACTGCGCTTTGCCTTCCTCGAAGGTGGCGTTGCTTGGGGTTGCAATCTTCTTTCTGATATCTGCGGGCACTTCGAAAAGCGCAATCGAGAGGACATCGAGCACTACAACCCCGCTCATCTCGACCGGGCATTGCTCGAATCGCTCATTGCAGAACACGGCGACGCTCTCTTCACCGACCGCGTCGATCGCCTTGATGAGACTCTCTCTTTTCTTTCCGACTCCAATGAAGAACCGAACACCATCGACGAGTGGGAAAAGAGTGGCATCACGTCGAAGGCCGACATCATAAAAATCTTCACTGATCAGTGCTTCTTTGGTTGCGAGGCCGACGACCCCATGAATGCTCTCGCCTTTAACGACGCCATCAATCCTGACGGTTCACGACTGCGAGCAATGTTCGCATCCGACATCGGCCACTGGGATGTCCCCGACTTTACCGGCGTACTTCCGGAAGCGTGGGAGTTAATTGAAGACGATCTCGTCACCCGCGATCAGTTCAGCGATTTCATGTTCGGCAATGTTGCCCGTCTTTTCACCGGGACGAACCCGCACTTCTTCGACGGAACTGCAGTGGAAACCCAGGTGCGTCAACTACTTGCCGACGAGGCGTAACTACCAGCGATTCCAACGAATCGTGTCGGCCGATGCTTCACGGGCGCCTGGTTTGAAGTCGGTACCAATCGTGTAAGCAACCGGGAACATCCCTGCTTGCGTGACATCGGCAAATGGAATCCCCAACAACTCGGCCATCTCCCGTTCGCGCTCAAGGTGCACGGTTGTCCAACAACTCCCTAACGCGCGACTGCGCAATGCCAACATAAAACTCCACACTGCCGGCAGCACTGATCCCCACATGGTTGCTTGCGTGAACATCGAAGCACCTTCAGGCCGACCATTGACAGTGGCGACAACGAGCACAGGCACTTCGTGGAGATGCTGATTGAGCCACGAAACTGATTCCATAATCTCGGGTTGACGTTCTCCCGGCGGCCGAGCTGGTGTCGCAGCACTCGCGGCTGCAGCGCCAAGATCCGCGGCCCCACCTCGCCAAATATCGGCCATCGCTGCACGCGTCGATGCATCGTCAACCACAACCCAAGTCCAAGTCTGACGATTCGATCCATTGGGTGCCTGCAACGCGACACGCAAACATTCTTCAACAACAGTTCGATCGATGGGTCGTTCAAGGTCAAGCCGTTTACGCACCGCACGTGTTGTAGTGAGCAATGCGTCGGCGCTCAGATCAAGTTGCTTCATGCGCGCACCCTAGTGACGATGTCTGGCCAACGCGGGTCGAACATCATTCACATGCAACGCCATCTTTATCTCCATCAAGCGCAGTTCGATAACCAGGCTGGCCGACATGTATCGGCGCAGCACCAGCGGCACGCGCTGCTGTGCAATTCGCGTAGTAGACGTCAGCTCCCGCCGCAGGTGCGCTTGGGGCAGGAGGAACTGCAGGGGTGGCCGCAGCACCGCCAGAAGCGGACCCTGAGGGAGCTGCGCCTGTCGGTGCCGTGAACGCCGTGCCGCCTAACGGCCAGACCGGTCCGGCAGTTCCACAGGTGTCAAGCATCTGACCGAGAGCATCGCGTTCTGAAGTCGTCACGCTAAGTCCCCACGAACTTTTTACTTTCACCCAACCGTCGGCGTAGGCACACCACGAATCGCGATTGGCTGGTCGCCACTGATCGGGCGGATCGGCACCTTTCGAACGATTCGATGATGCTGATGCCACAACTAACACCGCCGGATTATTTGCATACGCGCGACGACGCTCTGTGCTCCATGCCCAACCGCCGGACCGAAATGCGTTCTCTAACGGCACAAGATGATCGACATCAAAATCACTTGGGTTGTTTGATGCAACCGAGTCATATGGCGATACCCACGACCCAATGACGACTTTGCAGGTCCCCGAACGATTCACCGTTGGGGTCACGATTGACCACGCGATGAGAGCATCCTGACGAGCATCACAACCGTTGCCATCGATATCGGCCCAGTGCGGCCACTCTTCACGGTGGTAGGTGCCTTGCGGTATTTGCCGATCATCAACCGCAAGAACCGACAGCCGATCACGCGTGGATTGAGAGGTTGGTGCTCCGGTTGTCGGAGCAACAGGAACTGGCACCAGAGCCGCTGTGGTTGTTGTACTCGAACCCGTCGTATCAGAACTCTGACCTGATGCCACAGGGCTTCCCGAACGCGATTGGGAAGTAGTCGAAGACTTCTCACAACCCGCGACAAAAACAACAAGGGCAACGAGGCAAACGACGAGGAATGGGCCGATCCGCCGATCGGAACGTGTGGACATCACTCACCACCGTACCGAGTGAACGCACGCGAAGAGGACCGGCCCAGTGGACCGGTCCTCATTCGATTCATGCAGTGAAACTTTGGCTCAGATGTCGTAGTACATCGAGAACTCGTAGGGATGCGGACGCAAACGGATCGCATCCACCTCGTTCTTACGCTTGTACTCGACCCACGTGTCGATGAGGTCGTCGGTGAAGACACCGCCGGCCTTAAGGAACGCGTTGTCGGCTTCGAGTGCATCGAGTGCCGCTTCGAGCGTCGCGGGAACCTGGGGAACCTTGGCCAATTCTGATGCCGGAAGGTCGTAGAGGTCCTTGTCGACGGGAGCCGGAGGTTCAATACGGTTCTGAATGCCGTCGAGGCCAGCAAGCATCATCGCCGAGAAGGCGAGGTACGGGTTGCTGGTGGAGTCGGGGCAACGGAACTCGATGCGCTTGGCCTTCGGACTTGGTGAAGCGAGCGGGATACGAATCGACGCTGAACGGTTGCGCTGGCTGTAAACGAGGTTCACCGGAGCTTCGTAACCCGGCACCAAACGCTTGAACGAGTTGGTGGTGGGGTTGGTGAAGGCGATGACCGCGCCGGCGTGGGCGAGAAGTCCACCGATATACCAGCGAGCCATGTCGGAAAGTCCGGCGTAGCCAGCTTCGTCGTAGAACAACGGCTTGCCATCGCTCCAAAGCGACTGATGCGTGTGCATGCCTGATCCGTTGTCTTGGAAAATCGGCTTCGGCATAAAGGTGAGTGACTTGCCGGCCTGCCATGCAACGTTCTTCAAGACGTACTTGAAGGTCATGAGCTGATCAGCCATCTTCAACAAGGTGTTGAACTTGATGCCGATTTCGCCCTGACCACCAGAGGCAACCTCGTGGTGATGAAGTTCGGTTTCGATGCCAACGCCATGAAGGGCGAGGGTCATGTCGCCGCGGAGATCTTGGTAGTGATCCATCGGCGGCACGGGGAAGTAGCCCTGCTTGGTGCGCGGCTTGTAACCGAGGTTCGGTCCTTCGTCGGAGCCGGAGTTCCATTCACCTTCAATGGAATCGACCATGTAGAACGAGCCATTGGGCTGCGTGTCGAAACGAACATCGTCGAACACGAAGAACTCGGCTTCGGGACCAAAGAATGCTGTGTCGGCAATACCAGTGGTCTTGAGGTAGGCCTCGGCTTTGGTTGCGACATAACGCGGATCGCGTGAGTAGCTCTCGTGCGTTACCGGGTCGGCCACGTAACAGTGGATGACGGCGGTCTTGTGCTTCATGAACGGATCCATGTACACGGTGTTCGGATCGGTGATGAGCACCATGTCCGATTCTTGGATCTCCTGGAAACCACGAACCGATGAGCCATCGAAACCGTGGCCCTCGGTGAAGTGGTCCTCACTCAGAACGTGAGCCGGAATGGTCACGTGCTGCATGATGCCGGGCAGGTCCGAGAAGCGGAGGTCGACGAACTCGCATCCTTCGTCCTTCACCAGCTTCAGTACTTCTTCGGGAGTGCGTTCCTGCACGGTTCCTCCTGTTGGGGGTGCGATCTGGTCGGTTCCAGAACGCTGATCGTTGGGGACACTACCCCCGGCGCCGCAGTGGTTCCGAGGGGTGACCTGATGAGCGTGCCAGCCGCTGTTTTCCCCACTGTTGCCCAATTGTGAACGGAACGTGAACTCGGGCCCAGGGTCCGGGAACGGCCTTGGGGCCAGAGGGCCCGACGTGGGACACTTAGCCCATGGGAAGTCAGCAGGATTACGTACTCAGGACCGTCGAAGAGCGTGGGGTTCGCCTCATCCGCCTGTGGTTTACCGATGTGCTCGGCCAACTCAAGTCAGTGGCGATCTCGCCGGCCGAGCTTGAGAACGCCTTCGAAGAGGGTCTTCACTTCGACGGGTCGGTCATCGATGGATTCAGTCGTGTTCAAGAATCAGACGTGTTGGCCAAGCCCGACCCCAACACGTTCGAGATCCTTCCGTGGGGCAAGGGTTCAGAAATCTCTGGCCGCATGTTCTGCGACATCCTCAACCACGACGACACCCCATTCGAGGGAGACCCTCGTCAGGTACTGAAGCGAAATCTCGACAAGGCCCACGACCGCGGCTTCTCATTCATGACCGCCCCCGAAATGGAATTCTTCTATTTCGCCGAAGGCGACCCATCGAAGCCGCTCGTTCCGCTCGACTCCGGTTCATACTTCGATCTCACCACTGCCGATGTTGCGAGCGACCTGCGCACACGCACATTGCTCGTTCTTGAAGCCATGGGTATTCCTGTTGAGTACTCATTTCACGAAGACGCGCCGAGTCAGCACGAAATCGATCTGCGTTACACCGACGCACTCACGATGGCCGACAACATCATGACCTTCCGTCTCATCGTGAAAGAGATCGCGATGGAACAAGGTGTGTTTGCGTCATTCATGCCAAAGCCGCTTGCCGGCGTGCAGGGCTCGGGTATGCACACGCATATGTCCTTGTTCGAAGGCGACGAGAACGCTTTCCACGAGCCCGGCGATCCCTTTGGTTTGTCAAAGGTTGCACGCGGTTTCATTGCCGGCTTGTTGCACCACGCACCAGAAATCACTGCAGTCACAAACCAGCTCGTGAACTCCTACAAGCGATTGGTCTCAGGTTACGAAGCGCCCGTGTACATCACGTGGGCTCGCAACAATCAGTCTGCGCTCGTGCGCGTTCCGGTCACCAAGCGCGGCAAGCAGTCATCGACACGTATCGAATACCGTGCCCCCGATCCAGCATGTAACCCGTACCTTGCCTACTCGGTCATGCTTGCTGCTGGCCTCAAGGGCATCGAAGGCGGGTACGAACTGCCACCCGAGGCTGCCGCCAACGTGTTTGAGTTCACTCCCGAACAACGCGCCGCCGAAGGCATTCGACCGCTTCCGCAATCGCTGTCGGAATCACTTGATGTAATGGAAAATTCCGAACTCGTTGCCGAGGCACTCGGCGAACACATCTTCGAATGGTTCCTGCGCAATAAGCGTGCGGAATGGACCGATTACAAGGCCCAGGTCACCCAGTTCGAACTCGATCGGTACCTCCCGGCTTGGTAACGACGATGGAACCGATCCTGATCTTTCCTGATCCTCCGCCCCCGGAACTGGCCCAGGCACTCGACTTGTCTGGTTATCCATGGAAGGCAGCAAGCGACGAGCTCGCCGCATCGCGCATCGAACCGGAGGACGGTTGGGGCGGCGCAATCATTTGTGCGTACCTCGACCCCGAGCGCGCGTTCCTTTTATGTCGGGCATTGCGCAAGCGAGATGTGCCGCTCGAACCACTTTTGTTGCTCGTCAACGGAACCCAACTCGGCGATCTTGAGTTGCGTGATGACTTATACGATGACTTTTGTCTTGCGCCGTTCCATCCACGCGAACTCGAAGCACGACTCAAGCACCTGTACTGGAATACCGGCGCTGGCATGCGTCCCGAACTTGTCGAATACGGCGAACTTGTTCTTAACCTCGAGACCTATCAGGCAGCCATCGGTGGCGCACCGCTCGATCTCACCTACATGGAATACGAGCTACTCAAGTTTCTTTCCTCTAACCCAGGCAAGGTCTTCACTCGTGAAACGTTGCTGAGTCGAGTGTGGGGCTATGAGTACTACGGCGGCGCCCGAACAGTCGACGTTCATATTCGACGGTTGCGCGCCAAACTCGGTGAGCACCACGCCAACCTCATTCAAACGGTGCGCAGTGTTGGTTATCGCTTTGGGCAATCGCGTTGGGGTTCGTGAGTACATTCACGCACCGCACCAACAACTGAGGTGAAAACGAAATACGCCGCCCCGAGGGGCGGCGTATTTACGAAACTGATGTGGTCTCAGGCCGGACGAACGTCCTGTGCCTGATCGCCCTTCGGGCCACTTGTGACCTCGAATTCGACGGCTTGACCTTCTTCGAGTGAGCGGTAACCCGAGCCGCTGATCGCGCTGTAATGCACGAATACGTCTGGGCCTCCTTCACGTGAAATGAAGCCGAAGCCTTTTTCTGCGTTGAACCACTTGACGGTACCGGCAGCCATTCCGGAACCCCTTTCTGTCCTGCGGGGTCGGAACACCTTCCCAGCACCTTCTTAACGAATCGGCACGCTACCGCTCTCTGCCGGTCCGTGTCGACGAAAAGTTTCAGGGACGCGAAAAGGTCATCTCGAGCCAAAGGCGCAGAAGCGATCGCTTCAGGATTCGGGGTAAGCGAGGACGTAGTCCTCGGTACCGGCGTAGGTCTGATCGACCTCATCGCCAACGGTCCAGCCCAACACACCCGCCACGATCGACATGGTCATGAGAAACCCCACAGGGATTGCAATCACGAGCACAAATATGATGATGACGGCGCCAAACATGAGCGAAACCTTACTTCGCGACAGGCAAGTAGGCCCACGCTTCGATCTCAACGAGGGCCAGGCGAGGGAGCTCGGCCACAGCAAAGGCGCTTCGGGCGGGACGATGATCGCCGAACCCGGCCACGTAGGCCTCGTTCATCAGGTCGAAGTCCCGCATATGGCGGAGGAAGACCGTGGTCTTGACCACATCGGAAAGCGATGCTTCATGCGTGGCCAAAAGTGCCGCCATGTTCAGAAGGGCTTGGGTTGTCTCTTCGACAACACCACCCACAATCATCTCGCCATTCACCAAGCCGAGTTGACCGGAAATCACAAGAAAGTCTCCGGCTCGAACAATGGGCGTGTACGGACCAATGGGTGTGCTCATGAACTCACTGTGCCACACGAGCATTGCTGAGAACACTGCGACCCGTCGGCCAGTCAGTCGGCCAACCTTGGGCCGACCACACTGCGGCGGCCGTGGCAGCAAAGACTGCATCGGAACCATTGACCGGTTCGGAGTCTTCCTCGTGCAGCGTGACCTCGACATGGGGCATATCGGCAGAACGAAGCACGCCGAATGAACGAATCGTCAGATCACTAATCATTCCGTCTTCATCAACCGACAATCCTTCGCTGGTAACCCAACCAAGCGCCATGTGCACCGCGCCGATCGCGTAGGAACGCAGAACAATCGCATCGAGCACTCGACCACATTTCAGATCAACGCGGACGACGCCATCGAGACCGATTGCAACCGTGGCGCTCGCTCCCTCGGCACTTGTCACCGTTGCGCTGTGAGCGTTGTTATCGCCCGATTCATCCGCGTTCTTGGCGGCAAGCGCAGCAAGCAGGATCTGTGCTTCGGCAACACCGGCTCCACGGATATCTACCGAGGTCGGTGGCCCAACAACGTCAACTTCTTCAACCACAAATTGCGGCGCGATGTTCCTAATTGCTTCGGCGATACCTTCCGTGCGTACGACACGGATCACACCTGAGCCATCGGCACGGACGCCCGCGGCAATGGGTGGACGCTTTGGTCCGTCGCGCACAACGTCTTCTCGTGACAACACCACACGAATCGCTTGGCGATGTTCATAGGCAAGTTCACGAGCAACATGTCCGACATTGGTGGTCGACTTGCCACCAAATGCTCCTCCGTTGGCCAGCGATGTGAACGGTTCGCCTCCGGGTTCGCACCAAGACGCGTCGGTCTCTAAATAGGCTGGTTCCACCCAGCCGGTTCGCAACGTGAGTTCCCACTCGCCTTCAGGAAGTGCCAAGGGCGGCTCGGGTGAGGTGGTGCCGTGTCGGCCTTGCACCTTGCCTGCCAACGCACGAGCTTCGGTTAACGAATCGGCTACAACCCATCCGCCTTCTCCGTCGGGAACGGCAACTAACGAATCGAGCGGGGCGGTGTCTTCAGAGAAACCTCCACGCCCAAGCACAACGTCGGCGGAAACCTGCTGCGTTGAATGACCTTCGATCGTTGCCCGGCGCGATGCATCGTCGAAATTGCGTTCCTCGCCGCGTGCACGTTCCACAACAGAGGAACCGCTCACCACCATCGACCACGCTTCGCGGATTGTTTGCCACCCCGTGCATCGACACAGATGCGCAGCTAACGCCCGGTCCACCGCATCGAGATCGTCGACTGCAGTGTTCTTCGAACGCAAACCCTCAAGCCGGCACACGATGCCTGGAGTGCAGAACCCGCACTGACTGCCGCCGGTAGCCAACAACGCGTCGGACCAACGTTCGCGATCTTCTTCCGCCAGACCATCAACTGTTGTGATGACACGCCCAGCAATACGACGAACTGGCGTTACGCATGAAACTCGTGGGGCACCGTCGACCAAAACCGTGCAACAGCCGCATTGCCCCTGCGGATTACAACCTGCTTTGGGCGCACGAACTCCGAGTCGACCACGCAGTGCGGCCAACAACGACACGCCGTTGTCGGGAACACTCACTTCTTCGCCATCGACGACGAACGTGATCTGCGCAGTTTCGATTGAAGTTGGATCAGTCATGACATCGCGATCGAATCGTTGATCGGGAACCTAGGGGTTACGCGACGACGACCGCCCGGAGGCGGTCGTCGTTCAGAAAGTAAAAGCAGAATCAGCTGAACGAGTTACCGCAGCCACACGTCTTCTGGGCGTTGGGGTTGTCGATCGCGAAACCTGCACCCTGGAGGCCGTCCTTGTAATCAAGGGTGGCACCGGTGAGGAGCTGAGCGCTTGAAGGATCGACCACGACGGGAACACCGAACTCGGTGTTCACAACGTCTTCGGAGTCCTTCTCGGAATCGAAGAACATCTCGTAGCTAAAGCCGCTGCAGCCACCAGGACGAACAGCGACGCGCAACATGAGGTCTTCCTGACCCTCTTGAGCAATGAGTTCCGCAACCTTGGTAGAAGCGGTTTCGGTGAGCGTGATCACTGTGGACCTCCGTGATAAAGCGGTGTTTGAAAAAAGGTTAGCGGAACCATGGCCAAGTTCCCATGTTGAGGAGGGCCAACCGCCGTTTCCGCCGGTAGATTTCCGCTATGGCCACCCTTCCCACGAGCGACGAGATCCTCACAGCGCTTCGTGGCGTTATCGATCCTGAGTTGGGCGCTGACATCGTGGAACTGGGAATGGCCCGGTCAGCCACAGTGTCCGAGGCCGGCGCAGCGGTGGTTGTTGTGGCCCTCACCACGGCCGGCTGCCCACTGAAGGCGCAACTGAAGCGCGAGATTCTCACCCGCATCGAAGCTCTCCCGGGCATCACCTCTGCCTCCATTGACTGGGCCGAGATGGATGCCGATCAGAAGGCGGCGGCCATGAACGTCGCCCGCAAGCACGCGCAATCTTCTGCCGGCCCCAACCGAGTTCCGCCGGGTGCACGCGTGCTTGCCATTGCTTCGGGCAAAGGTGGCGTCGGTAAATCGTCAGTCACGGCGAACATCGCTGCGGCACTTGCCGATCGGGGTTTCGCCGTTGGCGTCATCGATGCCGACATCTGGGGTTTCTCAATTCCACGCATGCTCGGCATTGAAGGTCGCCTCGAAGCAACCACTGGACCCAACGAAGAACGCACGATCATTCCGAAGTCGATTCCTATCGGTACCGGTCGACTCGATGTCGTCTCTATGGGATTACTTGTTGACGATGAAACCGACGCGCTCATGTGGCGCGGCCTTATTTTGAATCGCGCCGTGCAGCACTTTCTCGAAGACGTTTCTTGGGCAACCGATCTCGACTACATCGTCGTCGACCTTCCGCCGGGCACTGGCGACGTGCAAATGGGATTAGCCCGCATGCTCCCGCAAGCGGAGATGATCGTCGTCACGACTCCTGCAGTCGGCGCGCAACGTGTCGCCACTCGCGCTGTCACCATGGCCCGCAAAAGTCATCTTCATGTTCTCGGCGTTATCGAAAACATGAGTGCGTTTACCTGCGAACATGGACACACGCACGCTGTATTCGGTGAAGGCGGCGGCGCAAGGCTCGCAGCCGACGAGGGCCTTCCGCTCCTTGGTTGCATTCCCCTTGAACCCGCCGTATCTCTGGGCGGCGATTCTGGTGCACCAATCGTGCTCAGTGGAGGCGAAGCATCATCGGCCCTTCGTGCAATTACCGAACTCCTTGTGACTGAACTGGCACCGCCTATTTCAATGAGCGGCTGTTCTGCACGAATGCTCGACGCAGCCCTTGCTGCGCTCGATGCAACTGATTGATTCGCTGCCCAGCGATCAACCCAGTGACGTGACCTGTGCGGTCATGTGCACCGTTTCAGCATCGGTCGACCACAACGCGATTTCGAGAACGTCGTTGACCACTCGATACGCAATCGTCAGTGGCATCGCCGCAATAACCACGTCGTGATCAATTGCATCGCGAAATTCAACTTCCGCGCGCAACGAACTTCCGGTATCGAGGTCGAGAAGTTCACGGGCACGCACGCGCTCAAGCGTTTGTTCCACGACTTCCCATGACACCGCATTGTTCACGTGATTGAGAACATCAAGGTCGGTAACTCGCGGCCACCATGGCATCGTGTGCACACCGTCGTCACCAGGAACCACAGGATCATGCACTTGGCGGGCAGTGACTTCACGACCACCCGAGGGTTCGGTGTAGGTCGCGACAAACTCAGCGGGCAAGGTCTTCGGACGACCGGTCACAGGGTCGAGATGCACCCATAAGGTCACCGCTTCCACCGAACCGCCGTGCTCTCCGGTCATTGACACACGACGTTCGGCCCAGCGGCTGCCCATTCCCGAACAGAACGTGGCCAGCGAAACGTCTTCGCTATTGCGCATCGCTTTGCGCTGTTCGATCAGCGTGCGCCGAACTACCCATGCCCGGGCCTCGAGGCTGCCAACATCATCGGAATCATCGGTGGCGACATCTTGGAGATAGCGGGCCACCGCATCGAGGCGAAGGCGGCCCGTGGCATCAACATCGCCCAACCGCACCCGCCGCTCGCGCCGAAACACTCGGCCCGAGGCCGGTAGAGGCAGCACTCGGCTGGCGCCGTTTTCGCGCTCAGATCGCCGGGTCGAACCCTGTTCCGCCGCCGAATCCGCGTTTCCCATGACCAGCGACGCTAGCCCCCGATCCCTTGGCAGGAACGGGAACAGGCCAATTTCTAGTAATTCAGTTGACGGGGCCACTACAGGCATGGTTCGGTGGAGTTCATGTTCACGACCGCCTCCACACCGCGTAATTCGGCCATTCCGGCCACCGTCGCGCCTGTGGCATCGCGCGCCAACGTGACCATTTCCGCCACTTGGTATGCCACCGAGACAAATGCTTTTACGACCTTTGGTCATAAGCACCCGTCCCGGCGATCTCTGAGCTGACGCAGTAACCACTGCGTACATGCACTGAGGCCGCCGGGTTCCCCCGGCGGTCTTTCTTCATGTGCGGCCACGTCCCATCCACCAACGTCCATCCACCAACGTCCATCCACCTAAGCCTGTCCCTCGACTCCCCACCCCACCTGCACCACGGTGCACCCACGAAAGGAATGAACCGATGCTCGCCGAGACGCTCGACGACATCTCACCGGCCGTCAGGGCCGACGCCGCATGCAACGACCTCAATGCCACGTTGACCGGCGTCTATTTCTCTGAAGAGCTCCAGGACATCGCCATCGCCAAGTCGATCTGTTCGACCTGTCCGGTGATCGTCGAGTGTCTCGAAGGAGCCATTGAGCGCCACGAGCCATGGGGCGTGTGGGGTGGACAAATGTTCATCAACGGAAAGATCCTCGCCACCAAGCGTCGCCGCGGCCGCCCGCCGAAGCTCGCTCGAATCGAGGATGAGCTGCCCGACATCCCCGTGCCGGTGCATCTTCAGTCCTGGTTGCGCTCCGCCTAGCAACCACCTGCCCGCAGCCGGGTGGGATCGCCGCCCCCGAGCCGATCCCACCTGCAGCCTCGGACAGTCGGACCTGTCACCGAACCGGCCTCTGGCCGAGAGGTGATTGGGAGTGGTGCGGGGGTCCAAGTACGGTCGGCACTGCCTCTCGCAGTCGGATCTCACATGGAACCCGCACCGCTTCCTCCCCAACCCCTATCGGCCCTGCGCCGTTATCTCCCGCTCACTGTGGCGGGACTGATTGTCGTGGGTTTCGCAATTGCGCTGATCATCTCGATCTCGGGTGGTTCGTCGAAGACCTCATCGGATGTCACCAAACTCGACCCCAACGCCACGCAACCTCCTGAACTCGTCATCACGAACGATGTGGCCGGTACCAAGTTGCCGAAACTCACTTACGTCGCCTTCGACGGCTCGACCAAAGAACTCGCACCGAACGGCAAACCACTACTCATCAATGTGTGGTCATCAACCTGTGTTCCGTGCATAACGGAAATGCCGGCGCTGGAGAAGGTGTGGCAGGCCAAACGCAATGACATCGACGTTCTCGGGATCGACTACTTCGAATCTCCCGACCTTGGCCAAGCAATGGCCGATCGCACCGGCGTGACCTATCCGCTTGGTCGCGACCTCAAAGGAACCATTCTGCGTGAACTCGGTGGCACGGGACTCCCCTACACCGTCCTCGTGGCGTCAAACGGAACGATTCTGGCCGCGCATTCGGGTGCACTCACCCAAGCTCAGTTCTCCGAACTCGTGAAGACCGCAACGGGTAAGTGACATGAACTCAGCAATTGTTTACGCATTCGGTGTTGGCATGGTTGCCACGTTTAACCCGTGCGGCTTCGCGATGTTGCCGGCCTATTTGTCGTACTTCTTAGGACTCGAGAACGCGCGAGACACCGACAATCGCGCTGATGCAACTGTGCTTCGTGCTCTGGCGGTAGGCGCGGCAATGACTGCCGGTTTCGTTGTTGTGTTCGGAATTCTCGGACTCGTCCTTGATCCGATTCTTTCTTCCATCAACGATAAGTTGCCATGGCTCACGATCGTGTTGGGTGTTGTTCTCGTGGTCCTCGGTATTCGTTTGCTGATGGGTCGTGAAATCACTGTGCGATTGCCAAAGATTTCGAAAAGCCCCGAAGGTCGCGAACTTGGTTCGATCTTCGTGTTTGGCATTTCCTATGCACTTGTTTCACTGAGCTGCACGTTGTCGTTATTTATTGCTGCGATCTCAACCGTGATCGACCAACAGAACTTCTTCGTTGGTCTCGGCGCATTCGTTGCCTATGCACTGGGCATGGGACTTGTGTTGATCGTGCTCACACTTGCGATCGCGCTCGCTCGCCAGGGAATCGTGAAGAAAATGCGAGGCGTACTGCCCTACATCAATCGCATTTCGGGCGTGCTGCTTGTGCTTGCTGGTCTGTATGTCACCTATTACGGCTGGTACGAGCTGCGCGTGTTGAACGGAAACACGTCAGGCGGCGGCGTCGCCGGCTGGATGTTCAGCCTGAATGGAAACATCACCCAATGGATCAACGATGTCGGGCCCACCCGCATTGGCATCATCCTCAGCCTCGTGATTGCGCTTGTCGTGTTCATCGCCTTGCTCAGCAAAGCTCGCGCCGACGACAGGTAGCCTCGGCCCATGGAACTTCGCATCTTTGTTGAGCCCCAGCAGGGCGCTTCGTACCGCCAGCAACTCGCGGTTGCGCAACTTTCCGAGAAGCTCGGATTCGACGCCTTTTTCCGTTCCGACCATTACCTGCGCATGGGGGCCGGTGATCCCCTTCCTGGCCCCACCGATTCGTGGGTCACTCTCGGTGCAATCGCGCGCGAGACCAGCACGATTCGTCTCGGCACACTCGTCGCTTCGGCAACATTCCGTTTGCCGGGCCAGCTTGCAGTAGCCGTCGCGCAGATCGATGACATGAGTGACGGTCGTATCGAACTTGGTCTCGGTGCTGGCTGGTTCGATGCCGAACACACCGCGTACGGCATTCCGTTTCCCACACTTGGACAGCGCTTCGACATTCTCGAAGAGCAACTCGAAATCATCACCGGCATGTGGAACACACCGCTCGATTCGCAGTACTCGTTCGAAGGGCAACATCACACCATCGTTGGTTCGCCTGCGATTCCTAAGCCCGTTCAGCCTGGTGGGCCGCCGATCGTCATGGGTGGTTACGGACCAAAGCGCACGCCTGCATTGGCTGCGAAATACGCCAGCGAATTCAACCTTCCGTTCCCGCCAGTCGAGATCTATCGAGCGTCGTGTGACAACGTGCGCGCCGCATGTGAAGCTCGCGGTCGCGATCCCGAATCGATGATCTATTCAGTCGCGCAGGTGTTGTGCATCGGCGCTAACGATGCTGATATCGCTCGTCGGGCTCAACGCATCGGTCGTGAGGTTGACGAACTCATTCTGAATGGCGCTGCTGGTTCACCAGCGCAGGTGCTCGACAAGATCGCGTCATTCGCCGAAGCCGGCGCCACGCGCGTGTACCTGCAGGTGCTCGACATGAACGACCTCGACCACATTCATTTGTTGGCCGAAGAAGTGATGAAGGTTCTTCCCTAACGGTTACGCCTTTAGGGATTCAGTCGTTCGATGCGCCAACCGATTGGCTGCGACGCGTCGACGGTGTAGCGGAACCGGTCATGCAATCGTGACTGTCGACCTTGCCAGAACTCAATCTCGCTCGGCAGCACTCGGAATCCACCCCAATGGGGAGGACGAGGAACATCCATACCCTCAAAGCGCGCGTCGGTTTCTGCCCAGCGAGATTCAAGAACGGAACGATCGGCCATCACTTCGCTCTGATGCGAAGCCCATGCCCCGATCTGGCTGCCGCGTGGTCGCGTACTGAAGTACTCATTACTTTCCGCCTCGGTCACTCTCTCAACGGTGCCAACGACTCGAACCTGGCGAGAAAGAATGTTCCAAGGGAAACAGATCGATGCTTGCGGATGATCGCTGAGTTCTCGGCCTTTTTGGCTCGTGTAGTTCGTAAAAAACACAAAGCCGTGATCCAAACCTTTCAACAACACATGTCGAGACGACGGCATTCCGTCGGCACCAACACTTGAAAGCACCATGGCGTGAGGCTCATGGGTGTTCACACTCTTGGCGAACTCAAACCATGCATCGAACTGAGCAAATGGGTCTTCGAGCAACTCGGCGCGACGCAAGCCCTTTTCCTGGAGTTCCGCACGTAGGACATCAAGTTCCGGGGCTGCGCTCATAGTTCCAGTTCACTCCAGGTTTCTTGCCCGCACCAAGCCGTAGTCATCAAAGACGTCCTAGAACGATCCCGGCATACGCAGCGAGGCCACCACCGAGCACCATCATCGCCGTCCACTGCAGGACCATCCGATGGTTGCGATCATTCACGAGACCGGCGAGTTCCGCGGCAAAGGTTGAGAACGTGGTGAAGGCACCGCAGAAACCGGCAGCAACCCCAAGGCGGAGGTTCTCGTCGATCGTTCGCGTTGCGACAACTCCGACAACGATTCCCAGAACAAACGAGCCAAGCAGGTTCACTACGAGAATGCCGATTGACGGACCCTTAGGAAACCAACGCCGCAGTCCAATGTCCACTGCGTGACGACTCGTTGCTCCAAGGGCACCGGCAAGGCCAACGATAATCCAAGCGGTCACGTCGCGGCCTCGAGGTGTATCGCTCGACGCGTAAGGCCCATTGACATCAACGCCACTACGACACCGCCGACAACGGAGGCAATGACATACACGAACGCGGTGAGCGGTTTCGATTGCCGCAAAAGCTCTGCGCTCTCCACCGTGAAGGTCGAGAACGTAGTGAACGCGCCGAGAATGCCGGTACCGAGAAACGAATGCGTGAGTAATCGCGGCGGTTGTCGGTCGAGAAATAACACCAACACCACACCAATGAGCGCGGAGCCAAAAAGATTGATGGCCAACGTCGTGCTTGGGAATGTTCCTGATGCGACTGGAAACCACACCGACAATCGCCAGCGCATCCACGAACCAAGGACGCCGCCGACCGCAATCACAGCGAATCGACGGAGAAGAGTCACGAACAAATCAGCCGATTGAGGTTGCGCCGCGCATGTACGGCTGCAGAATCTCAGGAATGCGCACAGTACCGTCGGGCTGGCGATGTGTTTCCACAACTGCAGCCCAAACACGCGGCACGGCGAGCGCAGAACCGTTCAACGTATGGGCGACCTCGTTGCCCTTCGCTCCCTCGACCTTGTAACGAATGTTGGCGCGACGGGCCTGGTAGTCGGTGAACCATGACACCGAAGAAACTTCGAGCCACTGATCGACACCAGGTGCGTAGACCTCGATATCGAAGGTACGAGCCGAAGAGTTTCCGATATCGCCAGTGCACAGATCGAGCACTCGGTAGGTGAGCCCAAGTGCACCAATGAGTCCTTCAGCGCGAGCGAGAAGTTCTTCGTGCAGTGCAGGCGCCTGTTCCGGCGTGGAATAGGCGAGGATTTCGACCTTGTCGAACTCGTGCACCCGCAATAAGCCACGAGTGTCGCGACCAGCCGAACCAGCTTCACGGCGGAAGCACGCAGTTTGTGCCATGAGGCGCATCGGCAGGTCGGCACCGCGCAGAATTTCATCGCGGGCTAACGACGTAAGCGGAACTTCAGCAGTGGGGATGGCCCACAGGTCGTCGCGTTCAAGGTGATACGCGTCGTCGATGAACTTCGGAAGATGACCGGTGCTGATCATTGTTTCGGTGAGCACCACCGTCGGTGGTCGCACCTCTTCGAACGCATCGGCATTGCGATCGAGCGCGACCTGACACAACGCACGCGAAAGCGTGGCACCCTGGCCACGGAACATCGTGAACATCGCGCCCGACATCTTCACGGCGCGTTCTAAATCGAGAATGCCAAGTTCCGCGCCGATGTCCCAGTGCGGAACGCGCTGATACTCCGCCCATGCTGCCGGGTCGTCGCCAACACCAACACGTTTCACTTCGACGTTGTCGGCCTCGCTCGCTCCATCGGGACAATCGGGCGAAGGAAGATTTGGGATATGTAAGAGAAGATCGCGGATCTTTCCGGCGACTTCATCGGCGGCGGCCGCAACTTCACGCTCGCGATCGCCAAGTTCACGACTCTGTTCCTGCAACGCTTCGGCCCCAGCGGTATCGCCGTCGCGACGCAGTTGGCCGACCTCTTTGGACAGTCCATTGACCTTTGCCCGCAGATCATCGCGCTCAGCAGAGATCTGACGGCTCTTCTCGTCGAGTTCAGCGACCTGAGCGAGGTCGCGCAGAGCCCCTTCGTCGCCACGGCGGGCCAGCGAAGCACGCACGGCGTCGTAGTCAGAACGGATTCGGCGAACGTCGATCACGGTTCTGAACCGTAGTCGTCGGCCCGGTAGCGTCAGATCGTGGTTTCTCCTGAGTCCCAGCCTGCGATCGAGGTCACCGACCTCACCATTCGCTACGGCGATCGAATCGCCGTCAACGGCCTGTCGTTTACGGCCATGCCCGGTCAGATCACCGCGCTTCTCGGCCCCAACGGAGCGGGGAAGACCTCGACGGTTGAGACCCTCGAGGGTTACCGCCGGCCCACCGCCGGTTCGGTCCGAGTTCTTGGCCTCGATCCCGTCGCCGATCACCGCCGACTCGTCGCCCGCATCGGCGTGATGCTGCAATCCGGCGGCGTTGCCACGGGCATGCGCCCCGCCGAAGCACTCCGCCTGTTCGCGTCGTACTACGACGACCCCATCAACCCCGACGAGCTGCTTGAACTAGTTGGGTTAGCTGATCACCGATCCTCGACCTGGCGCTCGATGTCCGGCGGGGAGCAACAACGCCTCTCGCTCGCGTTGGCTCTGGTTGGTCGTCCCGATGTCGCGTTTCTCGATGAACCCACTGCCGGCATCGACCCCGCCGGCCGCCAACTCATCCGCCGCGTCATTGCCGATCTTCGTGATCGCGGTGTGGCCGTGCTGCTCACGACCCACGATCTTGAAGAGGCCGAGAAACTCGCCGACCATGTCGTGATCATCGATAACGGTGTTGTGCTTGCTGACGGAACTCCCACCGAACTCATGCGGGCTTCGCAAGGTGACGATGTTCGCTTCGGTGCGCCATCGGGGCTCGATGTTTCCTCGCTTGGCCAGCGCATCGGCGCTGTCGTCACTGAAGCATCGCCGGGCGAATACGTCGTCGCTTCTGCCGCTACTCCTGCGATGGTTGCGGCAATCACCGCATGGTTGGCCGACATGGATCTTCCGCTCGCCGATCTGCGCGCCGGTCGTCAACGCCTCGAAGACGTGTTCCTGCGCCTCACTGCCGATGCCGACGCGAGAGCGCCAGAACCCACAACGACTCGTCGACGGAGGTCTCGTCGATGAAAGCTCTGCTTGCCCAGACCCGTTCAGAACTGATGCTCAGCCTTCGCAACGGAGAGCAACTCCTCGTCAACATCGCTATTCCGCTTTTGCTGCTCGTGTTCTTCTCGGCAGTCAAAGTGCTGCCGATCCCTACCGGCGTCGACAAGCGCGTCGACTTTCTTGCCCCCGGCGTCATCGCCTTGGCCGTCATGTCGAACGCGATGGTCGCACTTGCCATTGGTACCGGTTTCGAACGTCATTACAAAGTGCTCAAGCGCCTCGGTGCCACACCGCTCGGCCGTGGTCGTTGGATGCTCGCCAAAATCGGCATGGTGAAAGTTCTTCTCATCGTTCAGATCGCGCTCATTGTTGGTGCCGCCTTCGCTCTTGGTTGGAATCCCGGCGGCACTCCATGGCTGGCAATCCCTGCTGTCGTGCTCGGTGCATTCGCGTTCGGCGGCATTGGCTTGCTGATGGCAGGCACGTTGCGCGGAACCGTCACGCTGGCATTAGCCAATGGCCTCTATCTGTTGCTGCTCCTACTCGGCGGAATGATCATTCCGTTCAGTGAAATGCCGGGTTTCCTGGGCTCCATTGGCAAGATGCTCCCATCGGGGGCACTGAGCCAAGTCCTGCAATCGTGTCTACGCAGCGGTGCTGGTTCCGCGGGCTCGGCTTGGATTGTGCTGGCCGTATGGGCCGTACTTGCTCCGCTTGCCGCAGTGAAATTCTTCCGCTGGGAGTAGTTATGACGGTGGCGCAGTGCGCGGTGCATCGACTGGCGAACCATCAAGCCCGCCGTGTTCGCCTTCTTCCCATTCGAGAATTTCGCGTTCAGTCAGCGAAAGCCCTTGGCGTTCGGCTTCCTGATGACGCGCGGCCCAGCGAAAAAACATGCTGGCGATAATCGCCCACAAGTAGATCGTCTCAAGGACTTTCATGATCATGCCCGCCGCGATCTGATCATCCATCACCGATATTCCCCACAACCGAATTGGTTGGTCGTAGGAGCTATAGACCGGGTCTCCAGCATTTACCAACCACGCAGCAGGAAGCGTGGGGATGATCGATTGCGCGAAGAGATACACCATCTGACCCGGGAGAGAGAGCCGCAACTCGGCCCACGGGCCGCACACCGGCACCCACATCAACAACGCCGTGAGCACGAAGATCACATGGGCAGCGAAATGGAATGGACCATTTGTCGCCGCGGTATTCACGAACGTCTGCCAGTGACTGAACAAGTTCCACGCATTGAAGATGCCCCACGCCAACAACGGCTTGGCGAGAAACCGAAGGACGTGCCATGTGCGGCCATCGGAACGCACTAACAATTCCGCTAACCAACTCGGGCACGACAGCAAGAACAGCGGTGGAACAACGAGCGTGAGCAACAAATGCTGAAACATGTGTCCGGAATAGAGACGTTGTTCAGCGATGTCGTGCAGTGGCCATACCGTCGCCGCCGTCATAAATGCGAGCGCTGTCCAGAACGAAATAACTTGCCGACGACTTACAACTGGCGTTCCGGGGTCGACAACCTTGGGCCCAATCACTCGTGCGACATAAATGCCGCCGCAGGCGATAGCGAAGACAAGCCCCCACACTTCCCAGTGCGGAGTGAACGATGGGAACTCGCTCGCGAACATTCCGGCTATCAACGTCGGTCACTCATGGACCGAGCCGCCTCAGCCGTGCTGGCCGTTGTGCCAGATGCGGAAGGTCGACAGCATTGCGATATACACAAGCACCGCCAAAACAAGACCCATATAGAAAAGCTTCGTCAGAATGGGCTTATCGAACTTGAGATGCATGAAGACGTAAACAATCGTGAAGAACTTCACGGCCATGAGGATCATGAGCACCGGGACAAGAAGTTCATCGGCCCACACCGGGAAATCCGGCGCTGCGTACGTAAAGACCTCGATGATCGTGAGGACGGCAAGGAACAGCGCGGTCATGACATAGACCTTGTCGCGCGAATAATCCTTTACGGCACCATCAAGAACGGTGGTGGGCACATTGTCATGTGAAGTAACGGTCATGTGATGGTCCTCGATCAGGAGGGGATGAGGTAGACGACGGCGAAGATGACGACCCAAACGACATCGACGAAATGCCAGTAGAGACCAACGATTTCGACGGTCTCAGCCCGGTGCTCTGGAATCTTTCCTCGCAGCGACAACAGCACGAGCGATACCAGCATGATGATGCCGATGGTGACGTGGATGCCATGGAAGCCCGTGAGTGTGTAGAACGCTGAGCTGAATCGGCTGGTGGTAAAGCCGAGGCCTTCACGAACGAACACAGTGAACTCGTAGATCTGACCAGCAATGAATGTTGCCCCGAGAGCGGCAGTTGCGCCGATCCAAACTCGCATGCGCTGATGCTCTCCACGCTCGATGGCCGAAACAGCCAACACCATGGTGAGCGAAGACATGAGAAGAACAAATGAAGAGGTCGACGTGAACGGAATGTCGAAGATTTCGTGTGGCGTCGGCCCTTCAAGAGGGTGCTTGTACAGCAGGTAGGTGGTGATCAGACCACCGAACAACAAACACTCAGAGGCCAAGAACAGCCACATACCCAATTTGGTATTGGAGATACCGGTGTTGGTATCGGCATCGATATGTGCGTGTGCCTGTTGCGCGTCGGCAGCGGCCAACGTCGGGCGGGAGGTCAGTGACTCAGCCAACGGTCTCGACCTCCTTCACTGCATCGACGGGATCGGCGACAACAGCATCGCCACCATCGGACGCGTGCGCATCGGGACCATGATCGTCATGAGCCTTGTCGGGATCATCCGGTGGTTCCATGACCCAGCCGTAAATCGCGCCGACGACGATGATGGCGCCGACCAACGCGAGCCAGAGGCTGAAGATGAGGCCATAGGCGGCAATCGGCAGACCAAACGCCAACACCAATGGCCAGTAGGACGGTGACGGAAGATGAATGCCCTTGCCGTCGGTGCGCTGCTGGGCGACCTCGGCGGTGGACGCAATGCGAACGAGCTTGCCGTCTTTGGTTTCGCCGTACTTGCGATACCAGAAGTCGTCGACGCGGGTGACGGTCGGGATTGGATCGAAGTTGTAGGCCGGTGTCGGTGAAGGGACCATCCACTCGATGGTGCGGCCGTCCCACGGATCGGGTCCGACCGGCGGAAGGTTCTTTGCCTTCACCTTGCTGTAGAAAATGTTGACTACGAACAAGGCAACGCTGCTGGCCAATGTGAATGCACCAATGGTGGCCACCTTGTTCCAGAACTCGAAGCCATAGCCAGGGTCGTAGGTGTAGATACGACGACTCATGCCCTGAAGGCCGAGTACATGCATCGGAGCGAAGGTGAGGTTGAAGCCAAGCAGCATCAACCAGAAATTCGCTTTGCCGAGGCTCTCATTGAGCATGTAGCCGAATGCTTTCGGCCAGTAGAAGTAGAAGCCACCCATGAATCCGAAGAACGCTCCACCGAAGAGGACGTAATGGAAATGAGCGACGATGAAGTACGTGTCGGTCTGCTGTGAATCCATCGGAGCAACCGAGTGCATAACGCCCGACAGACCGCCGATGGTGAACATGGTGACGAGACCGATCGAGAACAGCATTGGTGAGGAGAATTTCAACTTGCCGCCCCACATCGTGGCGGTCCAGTTCAAAATCTTCACACCCGTAGGCACGGCGATGAACATCGTGGTGAGCGAGAACGTGGTGACCGAGATCGGGCCGATTCCGGAAACGAACATGTGATGGGCCCACACGCCCCAACCCATGAAGCCGATCGCAATGCCAGAGAACACAATGAACGGGTAACCGAAGATGGGCTTACGGGCGAATGTCGGGAGGATGTCGGACACCAAACCGAATGCCGGCAAGATCATCAGGTACACCTCGGGGTGACCGAAGATCCAGAACAAGTGCTCCCACAAAAGCGGATTGGCGCCCTTCGACACATTGAAGAAGTTGGCGTGGAAACCACGATCGAGCATCAGCAGCACCTGAGCCGATGTCAGAACGGGAATAGCGAAGAGCAACAGGAACTGGGAAACCAACGCCATCCAAGTGAAGATCGGCATTCGCATAAGGGTCATGCCCGGTGCGCGCATATTAAGCACCGTGACAATGAGGTTCACGGCGCCGGTAAGCGATGCGATACCAGTGATGATGAGACCAAGGTTCCAGAAATCGATGCCATGAGTTGGCGAGAAAATCACGCCACTGTTCGGCGCGTACATGAACCAACCACCGTCAGCGCCGCCACCGAGCAACCAACTTGAGTTGATGAAGACGCCACCGAAAAGAAAGGCCCAGAAACTGAAAGCGTTGATGCGGGGGAACGCAACGTCTCGTGCACCAATCTGCAACGGAATGAGATAGTTGGCGAATGCGGCACCAATCGGCATAACCACGAGGAAAACCATCGTGGTGCCGTGCATTGTGTACACCTGGTTGTAGAGGTTGGCGCTAAGCAATGTGCCACGCGGTGCCCAAAGTTGCATACGGATAAGCAGGGCTTCGGAACCACCGATGATCAAGAAGAAGATTGCGGCGGCGCCGTACATAATGCCGATCTTCTTGTGATCGACGGTGGTGAACCATGAGCGCGCTCCGGTCTCAGCCGTCGGCCGAGTGAAAACACCGGTAGGCGTGTAGCCATCGTCGGAACCACCCGACGGGAGGGCGAGCGGACGGTCTTCAGTCAGTGCCATGACCAACTCCAGAGAATGCGGTGCGGATGTTCATCACGTTGCTCAGTTCAGCGTCTCGAGGAAAGCGACCAGTTGGTCGATCTGCTCTTCAGTGAGGTTCAGGTTCGGCATGCCGCGCCCACCTTGTGGGTACATCGGCTTGAGTGCTGGTGCGTTGCGCAACCAAGCTTCAAGCGTCACGCGGTTGACGGTTGCGGTATTGACCTTGCCGCCAGTGAGTGCAGCACCCGGATCGCCGGCAGCGGCAACATCGCCCATCGGCAATGGCGAGCCGTCGGAACCGACTGGTTCATAGAGATTAAAGATCGATCCTGCGAATGTTCCGCGGGTCATGAGGTGGGTGAGGTCCGGAGCAACACCCGAGACAAGCGGCGGCTTCGTTTCCTTCATCTTCACGTCATTAATTCCATCGATGACGTGACACTGTGCGCACAATGCTTGCCAAACCTTCTTGCCGGCGAGTGCGGTCGGATCGGTGGGATCGGCGGCGTGATCCTTGAGTTGGTTCTTAACCCACGCGTCGTAATCGCTGGTTGAAACCGCGCGCACAAGCATGCGCATGTTGGCGTGAGAAAGACCGCAGAACTCGGTGCACTGACCACGGAAGATTCCGGGTTCGTCTGCTTGCAGCTTGAGCGGGTTACGCAATCCGGGAACAGCGTCTCGCTTGCCGTTCAAACCTGGGATCCAGAACGAATGAATGACATCGTTGGATGTGGTCGTGACCTGAATGGGCCGACCTGCAGGAATGACCATTTCGGTTGCGGTGGTGATGTCTTCGGGACCATCGAAGTTGCCGTCGTTATTGACGTCGTACTTGTACTGCCACCACCACTGCTGACCAGCGACCTGCACGTTGATTGAATTTGGCTCTTCGCGGTTGAGGTTGATGAGCGTCATCACCGTGCCGACAGCAATGCCAGCGAGGATGAGGGCCGGAAGAATGGTCCAACCGATTTCAAGAGCAGTCTTGCCATGAACCTGTTCAGGGAATTCGTCAGGATCGGAATCCTTACGCTCACGGAACTTCCAAGAAATGAGCAGCGCCGCTCCGAGCACTCCTACAAAAACCACCGCTGCGATTGACGTGACGGGAACGAGCAACTTCTGAATGCTCTCCGACGACGGTCCTTGGGGTGTCAGGGTCGTCAGTGGCTTTCCGGCGTTTTGGAACGAGTTCACGATCAGCGCGGCGAACAGCACCACAACGAGCGTGAATGAGATCACCGCAAGAACACGGACGATTTTGGGAAGGCGCTGCATTTACTCTCCTCGAGAGGCGGGGACGAACCCGCTCCGGGGCGAACGAACCGATGACACGAGGCCTCGGCCTAAGGGACTGCTGCAGTACTGAACGGAGTGAACAAAGTGTTCACCACTCTGTGCGATGTGCGCCAACCCGGAGGCCAAAACCTTTGAGGTCGAAGCGGAAGAAGTGCGAATGATCACGATGCGCCACCCTGTATGGCGACGGGAGCTCCAGGAGCGTCCCCAAGGGCACCTTCAGTGGTGTGAGCGGCCGGATCATGATGCTCGAAATCGCGCTCACCAATAACTGCTCCGGCAATACCCGCAGCGATGATGGCGATGGCACCAAGAACAACGACCGCAGTCGTGACCCACTTGGCGGACGAGGGCTTGAGTGCGAGCAGCACTGCAACGAGGAAGAAAAGCAGCGCCACTAAGCCGAACACCCACACGGAACCGACTTTGGAGACCGAAAGAAGTACACGGGAAAGGCCAATAGCAACCAAACCGATGAGGAGAATCGAAATGACCGGCACCCGGAACGGGTCAATGAAGCGGTGGTACAGCTCGGCATTGGTGTGATCGTCACCCGTGGCGCGCTCAGCCCAGGTCCGAAGTGTCCAGGTGAATGCAACAACGATCATCGTTGCGACCGCGGCGTACATGAGACCGCCACTTTCAGTCGCGGCACCGATGAGCAGAAGCACAAAGGCCAACGCGCCGAGAGCGGGGAGATAATTCACGCCCGCAGGTGCTCGAGTCAGCGGAACCGATTCGGTATGTACGACCTGAGCTTCAGCCTCGGGATCGGCATCGCGGAAAGCGATAAGGATTCCCGCCAAGGTCGCGGCGGCAACGGCCACTCCCACGAACACGGTGTAGGCGAAGTGATTTCCGATGCCACCCTTCCAGCCCAGGGTCAGCGGACCCATCACGCGGTTCATCGGGGACTGGGTTTCGCTGGTGAATCCGCTAACGAACGCGGCGATCAGCGAAAAGGTCGCCAGACCGGCGAAAAACCGAAACGCTGTTGTGAACATCCGCGAGGAGAGCATGGCGGCCTACTTGGTGACGTAGATGGAGATCCAGATCAGGGCATAGACGGCAACCATCGCGTACCAAAAAACAGCAGCGGCGGTAATGCCATCGTGTTGGCGAGCAGTGAACTGCCCGCCGAGGGCCCGAAGGCCCATAAGGGCGACAAAGATCATCGCCACCACCAGCATCACAATGTGTGCACCGGTGATTGTGTAAATCAAAACTCCCTGAATCCCTGAAGCAATATCGAGCTTCATGAGATACCAGAGGTAGGTCGTCATGACGATCGTGGCGATACCCAACATAAGGGTGAGGCCCATCGCCAAGTAGGCGTTGACTCGATCGTTCTTGGCAATCGCAGCAACGGCCCACTGCATCGTGAAGACCGACATGATGAGCGTGATGAACATCGTGTTGGGCTGCTGCAACGGAATGGACACGCCCTTGGGCAACCACGCCGTACCGGAAGCGATGACATCGGCGCGTGCTGCGAGATAGATCCCGATCAGGCCGACGAAGACCATGAACGATGCTGCTGCAGCAAAGGCCGTACCGACGACCAGCACGCGGGGGCGCTGAACCGCAGGAGCGGGGGGAAGGACGTGGGCGGTCATGCTCAGGCCTCCTCATCGAGCAACGGCTCGGGCGAACGAACAATGGCGAGATCACCGAAATTGCCAGTAGGGGGTGGAGAAGGACAGGCCCATTCGAGGGTCTGGCCCGTGCCCCATGCATCGGCAGCGGCTTCGGGGGCACCCTTGCGGGCACCGCTGAGAAGGCCGAGAAGCGCAAGTGCGCCGCCTAAGGCGAGCAACGCGCAACCAATCATCGAAACAACCACCAGCGCATCATGAGCACCGTCGAGCCCGGTGAAGCGGTGTGAGAAACCCACCACACAGAGCGAAAGTCCGCCAAGGGCTCCGCCCCCGAGCAGGACGAGAACGTTGAGCTTGCCTAAACCGTCGGCCGAATGACCACCGGTCATTTTCGGACCCCAATACCCAATACCCGCAGCAGCAGCAGCGAGCGCAGCAGCAATGGCGAGAACGTATTGGCCGGCCTCAAAGAAACCAGAGACACGAAGTTCAAGCGGGGTGATCGCAAGCAATGCTCCCGCAAGCACGGCCAACAAGGTCAAGAGCAGCGACACGACAGCGAGGCCGAGCGGGCTCTTCAGGGAAGGCTTGCCGTCTTTGAAGGCTTTGGCAACGCCGCCGAAAAACAACAGGGTAGGAAGCAGCATGAGAAGCCCCATGGCCTGCCAGACGAGGTCGTCCGAGGCCGAGGGGTAGATGGCGGGCTGCGCCCAAGCGCCAACACTAAGAACCCCGAAGGCGCCAATGGCGAGCAGAAGAATGTTGCGCTGACCGAGGCGGGCGCCGGTCAGGGTGGCAATCACATCGGCGACGATGCCGAGGCCAGGGATCAAGAAGGCGTAGATCTGTGGCTCGTAAGTGATCCACAACACCTGATCGAACTGAATGGCGCCAGCACCGAAGGTCGTGCCTCCGTTATAGCGGTGGTCGACCCAAATCAGCAGCAAGTTGGCGAGCAACACCGGCAACGTGAGCAACCAGATCGCTCCGCCGACGAGCATCGAGAACGAGAACATCGGGACTCGGTCGAGCGTCATGCCCGGCGTACGAAGTGTGACCGCGGTTGTGAGCACACAAACGGTGCCGAGAAGCAACGCAACGATCAGACCGCCGAGGGCCATGAGCGTGAGGCTGACGGACTTTTCGCGCGAACCGCCGAAGCCACCGTCGATGAACGACGCAACAATGAAGACGCCCGATGAAAGCAACCATGTCCACATCGCGGCGGCAGCAGCACGTGGGAATGCAACCGTGCTCGCACCAACCTGCAACGGAACGATGTAGGTGCCGAGGCCAAGGAACAGCGGCACAATCACCAATAAAATAAGGCCCAAATTGGAAGTTTGGCCCAGCTGCATTGCCGTCGAACCGCTGAGGAAGGAATTGGATCCGACCTCGTGTCCGAGAGAAAGCGCTGCGGCAACCCAACCAGCGATTCCGAAGACCAACGCGGCCAACACGTAGAACGTGCCAACGGCTTTGTGGTCACCGGTTCCGAAGATGGTGAGAGGGCTGGGTACGACGGAAGGGGCGACCGCGCTTGCGTCGGTACCGGTTTCCGGTCGGGTATCGGTTAGAGCCATGTTCTGTAAGGACCTCGTACGAGCGTGCACACTCGGGCCGGCAGGGGCCGGTCTCGACCGAAGGGGGGACCCTCCGGATCAAGGGCGGGACGGTTGTTACCCTACACACGCCCCGATGCCTCATTGAAAACCATCGGTCGGAATCTTCCGAACCAAGGTCGAAGCGTCCGAGGCCAGAACTCAGAGACCCGACCGAACCAGTTGGTCGAGGGCCATTCCGGCGAACAGCAACGTCACCCAAGTGATGGAAAAGGTGAAGAGGCGCATCGCCCGTGCTGTGGTCGGATCGCGCAGTAATTGCACCGACAAAAAGGTGAAAAACCCACCCAGTCCCACGGCAAGGACCCCATAGATCCAGCCCATATCGCCCACAGGGATGAAGGCAATCGTGAGGGCCCAGACGATGAGGGTGTAGATGAGGATCCGAACAGCTGTTTCGTGACGAGAAACCACTGACGGGAGCATCGGAACATTGGCCGCCGTGTAGTCCTCTTCGTAACGAATGGCCAAGGCCCAGAAATGCGGCGGGGTCCAGAAGAAAATGATGGCGAAAAGCAGCACGGGGGCCCAGGCCAGCGAATTGGTCACCGCTGACCAGCCGATAAGCACCGGAGCGGCACCAGCGGCCCCGCCGATCACGATGTTGCTGCTCGAGGTGCGCTTCAACCACAGGGTGTAGATGAAGACGTAGAAGAGGCAGGCAGCCACGGCAAGCACGGCACTGAGCAGGTTCACAAAGGCCCAGAGCCACACAAAGGCCACAACTTCAAGCCCAATCGCGAAAATCAAAGCATTTCGGGGCTTGAGAAGCCCAGTGACCAAGGGTCGGTTGCGGGTGCGCCGCATGAGGGCGTCGATATCCCGATCGACATACATGTTGATGGCATTGGCGCCACCAGCCGCCGCGGTTCCGCCGACCACCGTTGCCACCATCAGCCACCACGAGGGAAGACCCTGCTCGGCCACGATCATTGTGGGAACTGTCGTGATGAGCAGAAGCTCGATAATGCGAGGTTTTGTAAGGGCTACGTACCCGCGCAATCGCGCAGCGAGAGGTGGGTGCGCGACCGATTCCATCGGGGCCGATGCTAGGGGTCTGGGTCCGGAACCGGACAATCGGGACGGCAGCCAACGCCGACTCCAAGCAACGATGGGCTGTGGGGTTGGGGAAGCCGGAGTCGACTCCCGTACCATCGACCCGTGCGGTTGCCTCGACTCTCCCCTCGGGCCTATCGGCGCATCACTCTCGTGGCCCTGCTTGCGCAGGTGTTCATCACCGTCAGCGGCGCTGCCGTCCGCCTGACCGGTTCGGGACTCGGATGCTCCGATTGGCCAACGTGTGAAAGCGATCGCTACGTCGCGCCCTTCGAGTACCACGCCATGATCGAGTTCGTGAACCGCACGGTCACCGGTTTGGTTTCGGTTGCCGTCATCCTCGCGGTTCTTGGTTCACTACTTCGCAACCCTCGACGCCGAGACCTCACATGGCTTTCGCTCGGACTTGTCGGGGGTGTCGTCGCCCAGATTGTTCTCGGCGGGCTCACAGTGTTGTTCGAACTGCGACCACAGTTCGTGATCGCGCACTTCGTGTTGTCGATGATCTTGATTTGGAACGCGTTCGTTCTTCATGAACGTTCGAAGTACGCGCAATCTCCCGCGCTACCTGTTGTTCCCCGTAACGTCCGCATCCTCGGTCGCCTTCTTGTCGTTGCATCCGCCATCACGATCTTCACTGGCACGATTGTGACCGGCACTGGTCCACATGGTGGTGACGAAAACGCGAAGCGTCTTTCATTCGATATCACCACCGTTGCGCGCATCCATAGCGGCACTGTGTGGCTTTTCCTTGCACTCACAATCATCACGCTTTTTGTTCTTCATCGAACAGGTGCTCCACGTGGAGTTGATTGGCGCGCGAAGTATCTCGTCGGCGCAATCGTCTTGCAGGGAGCGATCGGCTACATCCAGTACTTCAATGGAGTACCACCGGGCCTTGTAATCATTCATATTTTGGGCAGTGTCATCGTATGGATCGCAGCACTGGCATTTGATCTCTCGCTCATCGCGCGGCCCGTCGAGGACGAGCGAACGCACGAGTTCGTCGCGACGTCATGACATCACCAGTCGCAGCAGATGTTGCGCCAGTCGAAATCGACGAGCCATCAATCGATACAAATCTTGGGATTGATCGTCCTTGGATCGTGTTGGTCTGGAACGACCCGATCAATCTGATGTCGTACGTGACCTATGTACTTCAGAAGGTGTTCGGCTACAGCAACGAGAAAGCGCAATCGCTCATGCTCGACGTGCATGAGAAAGGCCGAGCCGTTGTTGCAAACGGTTCGAAAGAAAAAGCAGAACTCGATGTCTTCCGTCTGCACGAACACGGCCTCTGGGCCACGATGCAACAGGACTGACATGGCCTTCGGATTCAAGCGCACGATTCAAAGTAAAGGCCCCGATCGGTTCATCATCAATCTGCGTGACGACTTGCGCGAAGTCATCGCCGCGGTGTGCGACGACGTACTTGCGGCACTCGACGACGAAAACTCACCCGAGCGCGACCCCATGCTTCGTCGTGTCTTCCCTGTCGCCCATGCATCTGATGAATCAGTCAACGAGGCCTACCGCGATCTGGTCCATAGCGATCTGCTCCGCACCCGACGGGAAGCTCTTGAGCGAGTCTCAGCGACCGCTCGAGACACCGAACTTGATCGAGCCACGCTTGAGACCTGGATGGTTGGGCTCAACACGGTCCGGCTTGTCCTCGGGACCCGGCTTGATGTCAGCGAGGACGGCTTTCCTCAGCTTGAGCCCGATGACCCGGAACTTCCGGCATGGGCCCTCTACGAATTCCTCGGTGTGTTGGTGGGCATGGTCGTCGATGCTCTTGCCCGGACCGTCTGAGACCACCTCCCTCACCGCGTCAACCGCTGGCATTGGGGACCGACGGAATGGTGCTGCTATGGTCTGCAGGCCCTAGCGGCGCAAGAGCCCCCATCGTCCAGCGGCCTAGGACGCCTGCCTTTCACGCAGGTAACACGGGTTCGAATCCCGTTGGGGGTACGCAGCAGTTTCTGGTCCCGTGGTGCAGTTTGGAGTGCACGCCGGCCTGTCAAGCCGGAGGTCGCGGGTTCAAATCCCGTCGGGACCGCCAACTGCCGCACCGGTTCGCCGGGGCGTCAGGGACGGAGACTTGGTCTCCACGGTCGGGTAGCTCAGTTGGCAGAGCGGCCGCCTGAAAAGCGGTAGGTCACCGGATCGACGCCGGTCCCGACCACAGTGAAAAGGCCCGGGCTCTGCGCCCGGGCCTTTTGCAATGCGTGCCGATGCGGTTCCTCAGCGAGAAGGTTGCGCGGCGAGGAACGACCAGATTGCTCGACTCGCGTCGAACCCCTGGTAGGGAACGCCAACCAGCGACACGGCCCCAGAGTTCACAGCGCTGTGTCCCATCCATGCGTGCGAAGCCCCAGCGACGGTAACGAACTGAACCGAGCGGGACTCAGAACAGCCCGACCACGTCTGCGCGACGACATCTGGATTGTTCGGATCGAACTGATCCACGGGACCCAACGTGCACCGATTGCTTTGAGCGAATACCAGAGGGGCTTCTCGCGGAGAGGGAAACACAACACCCGAAACTCCTGTACCCCTGCCGCCACCAATCGGAATGTTTGTGTCGGCCAAACCGTGAAGGTGGAACACGCTCACTGGTTTGGTCGGCGTGCACGGAACGCCCAGCACTCCAGCCTGTACACCAATCGCTGAAATTCGATCACCGAGCTCACATGCCAAGCGGTACGAGAGAATGGCTCCGTTGGAATGGCCGGTGGCGAAAACTCGGTGTTCGTCAATCGGCAATGCCGCCACAACCGCGTCGATTACTTGCGCAATGAATCCAACATCGTCGACGTTCTGCGCAGCAGCGGCACCGCAACACATCCCGCCGTTCCATGTCAGTAACTTTCGGCTGTCTGCTTGCGCATTTGTGCCGTCGGGATAGACCACGACGAATTGATTCGACTCAGCAAGTCCATCGAATCCGCTATTGGTTTCGAATTGTTCTGCATCGCCGAGTCCACCATGAAGTGCAACAAGTAACGGAACTTTTGTGCCGACAACCAGAGAAGCAGGAACGTAGGTGCGGTAGCGACGAACGCGACCATCGGGTGTCGTGATGGTCGCTTCGGTCACCGTTCCCTGAGGGTCGACTGCAACGCGGGCGTTGGCGTACGGCTCATACACGGTGCTCAAGGCAGTTGCGGTGGTCGTTGAGATACCTGACGAAGTTGATGGCGCTGTTTGCGAGGAAGACCCACGCGAACAACCCAACAAAACAGTCCCCAATGCGAGTGCAACGACTGAGGCGCGTACAACTCGAATCACCGAGCGAAGGCGTTCTTCAAGGCTGCTGCCACCTGATCTTGAGCTTCCAGGGCGACGTTCAGACCGGCATCCATCGAGAAGAACCCGTGGAACATGCCTTCGTATTCCACGTGGTCAACGTCAACACCTGCCTCGAGAAGTTTCGCGGCGTAGGCATTTCCTTGGTCACGCAACGGATCGAACCCGGCCGTGACCACGACTGCAGCAGGCGCGCCAGCGAGGTCAGAAAAAATCGGCGAATAACGCGGATCGCTGAGATCTTCGACCGTGACCGTGTAGTGCTCGTGGAACCAGTCCATGGCATTGCGGGAGAGCAGGTAGCCCTCGGCATTTTCTGTCATCGATGGGCGATCGCATGTGCCATCGGTGACGGGGTAGATCAGTGCCTGCTGAATGATTTCGACGTGTTCGTGATCACGAGAGATGTTGGCGACAACAGCGGCAAGGTTGCCGCCGGCGCTATCGCCCGCAACCGCGAGTCGTGATGCATCGACGTTCAGTTCATCGCCGTGCGTTGCCACCCATTCGGTCGCTGCCCACGCGTCGTCTATCGCGGCAGGAAACTTTGCTTCGGGCGCAAGGCGGTAATCGATGGCCACAACGACGCAGTCAGCCTTCGACGCGATGACACGACAGCAGTGATCGTGTGACTCGAGATCGCCAACGACCCAACCGCCACCGTGGAAGAACACCGTGACCGGCAAACCCGCATCGGTGCTCGGACGATAAATGCGCACCGGAATCTCTCCAGCCGGGCCTGGAATAGTCCGATCAGTGATGCTTGCCAGTTCAATCGGACTCGGCATTGCGGTGAGCCCCATGCCGCTACGAAGTTCTTCTGGGGTCTTCCCCTCGAACGTGAAGCCGCTCTCGGCCATGAAATCGAGAATGACCTTTGCCTGCGGATCAAGTGCCACGAGAGTTCCCCCTTGAGAAGTTGTGGGGGCCAACTGTGGCACACAGGACGAACCTCCGTCCCCGAAACTGGGGCTCAAACGCCTCAGAGGCCGAGAGCGCTGGGTACCTCGGCGTGATCATCGATAACGACATCGCCTTCGGGACCGTGTTCGGGATCATCATCGGTGACACCCCGGTAACGCAGCGCCAACATCCCCATCGCTTTGGCCCCGGCAATATCGGTTCGGCGAAGGTCGCCGATATGCGCGGCTCGCGATGGATCAATGCCGCCGAGGCCAGCAAGTGCATGTTCAAAAATGGCGGCGTGCGGTTTGTAAACGCCGACCTCATCAGAAAACGACCAGTGGTCGAACATCGCCAAGACTCCATGGCCTTCGAGGTAGTCACGCAACACCGGTGACGGAGTGAGCCCGACATCGCACACAATTCCGATGCGTAACCCCGCTTCTTTCAGAGCGCTCAAGGTTGAAACGAGGTTGTCTGTGAGGTCAAGCTGCATTGTGCGCGGCGCAGACAGGTACGCGTCGATGACTCGGATACGAACCTGTTCATCGCTTGTATGTCCGAGAACCTCGAGCACTGTTTCGGCGGCATGTTCCCCGGTGAACTGCTCGCCAAGTCCCCATGAGGCATCGAATCGCTTCCATGCTTCGTCGAACGCGGCATTGATCTCGCCATGTTCAGCAGGAAGTCCGTGACTAGCCAGAACCTCGGCAATGGCAAGGCGGCGCTGCACTCGAGTCGCGGCGGTATCAGCTCGTACGAGCGTGTCCCAGAAATCAAAAGTGATCCCGTCGAACCGCGACACGTTGTTCAGCGCTTTCGAATAACGCCGTCACGAATGGCGGCTTCGGCAGCAGCAGCGGCAACCAGCGGCGCAATTCGCTTATCGAACACTGACGGGATGATGTGATCGGGGGCAAGGTCCTCTGCGCTTACTGCATTCGCAATTGCATACGCCGCCGCAACTTTCATGTTCTCGGTGATCTGCGTTGCGCCACAATCGAGCGCGCCACGGAAAATACCGGGGAATGCAAGGACGTTATTGATCTGGTTCGGGAAATCGCTTCGGCCCGTTGCCATAACGGCAACACAGCCTTCGGCTTCTTCCGGACGAATCTCGGGATCGGGGTTCGCCATAGCAAACACGATCGGATCCTTGGCCATCGTCAGAACGTCCTGACGATTAATGAGATTGGGGCCACTCACGCCAATGAATACATCGGAGCCCGGCATGATGTCAGCCAGTGAACCTTTGCGACCTTCAGGGTTGGTGTTTTCCGCAAACCACTGCTTGGCAACATTGAGGTTGCCGCGCCCGTTATAGACAGCGCCTTCACGGTCGACACCAATGATGTTGCGAACACCGGCATTCATGAGGATCTTCGAAATTGCAACACCCGCAGCACCAACGCCGGCGATGACGACGGTGAGATCTTCCATCTTCTTGTTGACGATCTTGAGTGCATTCATCAGCGCAGCAAGCGTGACAACCGCCGTGCCGTGCTGATCGTCGTGGAACACGGGGATGTCAAGAAGTTCCTTGAGGCGATCTTCCACCACGAAACATGCCGGAGCGGCAATGTCTTCAAGATTGATACCGCCAAATGACGGAGCGATGTTCACAACGGTACGAATGATTTCTTCAGGATCTTTGGTGTCGAGACAGATGGGGAAACCATCGACGCCAGCAAATTCCTTAAACAGCAGCGCTTTACCTTCCATGACGGGCATTGCACCGAGCGGCCCGATGTCACCAAGACCAAGAACAGCTGTGCCGTCGCTCACGATGGCAACCGTGTTCTTGCGAATGGTGAGGTCGTGCGAAAGCAACGGATCCTTTTCGATCGCAGTGCAAATTCGCGCAACGCCTGGCGTGTACGCCATCGAGAGGTCGTCTCGATCGTTCACGGGAATGCGGCTGATGACGTGCACCTTGCCGCCGGCATGCAACGCGAACGTTCGGTCTTCCCACTCAAGGAGTTCGATATCGGAAAGTGCGCGAACAGCATCAAGTACTTGCTGTTGATGCGCTTCGCTTGAGCAGTTGACGACGACGTCTTCGTCGAGCGATTCCTTCTTGGCCTCGAATCCTTCGAGCGACCAAATGTTTCCGCCAACCGACCCAATGGCGGTAGCGAGATGGCCCAGTGCCCCGGGTTCATTCCCAAGACGGACGCGAAGACGGATGCTAAATGCGGCGGTAGTTGAGTCAGCCATAGGGGCGAGACGCTACCCGTCAAGCCATGGACAGCCCCAAGTCGGCTTCCCCGGGGCCCAATTGGCCTTTAGAGACCCAGACAGCCCGCTTCAGGCGCCTTCGTAGGGAAATCCAAGTTCCGGAGCGGTCACAAGCGCCCGAAACTGCAGACCTTCCGCCTCGGCCATGGCCTGACAGGTGCCGCCGCGATCAACAACGACCAGCACCATGACCGGTTCGGCCCCAAGTTCGCGAGCGACGTGCACCGCTTCCATCGGCGAGGTGCCACGGGTGACGGTGTCGTCGGTGATGACGCACTTGTCGCCCGGTTCGAGCGGTCCCGCGAGTCGACCAGCAACTCCGTGATCCTTCGCCTCTTTGCGGATCGTGAAGGATCGGAGCGATCGACCTCGGGTCGCAGCAACAGCGGCGATGCCATAGGCAACGGGATCAGCGCCCACCGTCAGTCCACCAATCGCAGTGACATCTGCGGGAATGAGATCGAGCGCAAGATCGGCCAAAAGCAACAACCCGTCGGGACGACAGGCAGTCTGCTTTGAGTCGATGAACCATGAACTCTTCTTGCCGGACTTCAACGTGAAATCACCGGTTCGCACCGAATAGCGAAGGAGATGATCGATTAACAGCTGTTTGGTCGTCGCGTCACTCACGACCATGAACCTACCGGCCCACGGCCAACCACGAGAGGAGTCTCGTATGCGTCAGACAACGCGGACAGTGCCGTCACCTTCGACGATGTGTCCGATCACTGAGGCCCGGTGTCCCGAAGCACGCGCGGTATCAAGTGCCTTAAACGAGTCTGACTCTGGGACGACAACAATCATGCCGACACCCATATTGAACACGCGGTCCATCTCTTCGTCGGCCACAGAACCGAGACGCTGTATTTCGCCGAAGATCGGCGGTACTTCCCAAGATCCCCGCGTAACTTCCGCCGCAGTTCCGCGCGGAAGTACTCGATTGAGATTGCCAGGAATTCCCCCGCCGGTGATGTGCGCCACGCCGCGAACATCAACAGCCTTTTGAAGTGCGGCAATCGCTGGCGAGAAAATTACTGAAGGGGCAAGCAACTCATCGGCAAGTGAGTGATGCGCCCCTTTATACGCTGGACCATCAAGCGGAAGTTGCGCTCTCTCGAGCAGAACGCGACGGGCCAACGAGAAACCATTCGACCGCAAGTTCTGCGAAGGCAGTGCGATGAGAACATCGCCGGGCGTAATCGTGGCCCCGGTGATGAGCGCGTCACGATCGGCGATTCCGACAGCAAAACCGACGAGATCAAATTCCCCGGCTTCCATCGCGCCGGGATGTTCGGCCATTTCTCCACCGATGAGCGCGCATCCTGCTTGGCGGCAACCATCGGCCACGCCCTCAACCAATTGATCGATGTGATCGGGGTCGAGACGGCCAACAGCGATGTAGTCCAGGAAGAACAAAGGTTCGGCGCCTTGACAAACAAGGTCGTCAACACACATCGCAACAAGATCGACGCCGATGGTGGTGAAACGACCGGTGGCCTGTGCAACAAGTGCCTTTGTGCCAACGCCATCGGTCGATGAAACAAGCACTGGCTTCTTGTAACGAGCAAGGTCGAGAGCAAAGAGTCCGCCGAAGCCACCAATGTCGCCAATGACTTCGGGACGGAACGTCGAACGAACGTGGGACTTAATGCGATCGACTGCTTCTTCGCCGGCATCAATGCTCACGCCCGCGCCCGCGTAGGTTTCGCCGTTCGTCACGTCATCAGTCATTGGTCTCTTCCGGGGAAGTAAAGGAGAGTGCCTCTTGAGCGGGAAGCGTCGATGCAACCGAAAGCGTTTCGGCGACACTCCCAGCTTCACTCGTTTCAGGTGTTGAAGCCGAAGGCATTTCAAGAATGTGCTTGCCAAGTTCTTCCGGAATCGCAACGGGATAGTTACCGGTCAAACATGCATCGCAGAAACCCGCACCGACAGCACCGGTGGCAGTGAGCAATCGATCAAGAGTCAGATACGACAACGAATCGACGTTGAGATATTCGCGAATTTCATCGACGCTCATATTCGCCGCGAGAAGTTCGCCCCGAGTGCCGGTATCCATGCCGTAAAAACATGGCCACTTGTATGGCGGAGATGAAACGCGCATATGCACTTCGGCCGCACCGGCTTCGCGCAGCATCGAGACCATCGCTCGAGTCGTTGTGCCTCTCACGATCGAATCATCGACAACAACAAGACGACGCCCGGCAATGTTGTCACGTAACGGATTGAGCTTCATTCGCACACCGAGAGCGCGCATTTCCTGATTCGGCGCGATAAAGGTGCGGCCGATATAGCGGTTCTTTACAAGCCCCTGCCCAAACGGAATGCCGGAGCTCCGTGCATACCCTTCGGCGGCTGGGATGCCCGATTCAGGAACACCCATAACTAGATCTGCTTCGACCGGGGCTTGTTCAGCGAGTTTCTCGCCCATGCGCACTCGCGCTTGGTGCACACTTTGCCCATACAGGCGAGTGTCGGGTCGTGCGAAATAGACGAACTCGAACAAGCACAACTTCGGATCGACTGCCGCCGGTTCAAACACGCGCACTGCGCGATATCCGGTGGCGTCGATGATGATCATTTCACCGGGTTCGAGTTCACGAACCAAATGTGCTCCTACGACATCGAGCGCAGGGCTTTCCGACGCGAGCACCCATCCGTTATCGAGTTTGCCGAGGCACAACGGACGGAAACCGTTGGGATCTCGAACACCAATGACGTGTCCTTCGTCCATGGCAACTACGGAGAATGCGCCTTTGAGCTGAGGGAGAATCGCCAGCATCGCCCGTTCGAGTGCACGATGATCGGCACTTTCATCGGGGTTCTTCGCAAGTTCTGAGGCGAGCAGTTCCGCCATGACATCACTGTCGGAACTCACGGTTCCCGGAAGCATCCCCAACTGATCGGCGAGTTCCGCAGTGTTGACAAGGTTGCCATTGTGAGCGATCGCGACGGTGTGCGCGCCAACGTTGCGGTACACCGGTTGCGCGTTATGCCAAACACTTGAACCGGTCGTGGAGTAGCGCGTGTGGCCGATGGCGAGGTGGCCAGTGAGAGCAGCAAGCGTTCGATCGTCGAACGCGTTTGAAACCAGACCGGTGTCTTTTACGACCGTAACGGTTGAGCCATCGCTCACTGCCATGCCTGCGGCTTCTTGACCACGATGTTGCAGCGCATACAAACCTAAGTAGGTGAGATGCGATACCGCTTGACCTGGTGCATAGACACCAAACACACCACAAGCTTCTTTTGGTGTGTCGTCGTCTGGATCCACGTAGTCAGTTTGCATGATTTAGTCCTGAGCAGTTCCGGCTCCGAGAGCCGCCGGAATGTGATTGGTCCACGCATCAATGACATCTGACAAGGGAAGGTCAACCAACCCCTTGATCGAGAATCGATCCCCGCCAGCAACACCGATGCGTGACACCGGTACCCCAGCTTCGGCACACAAGTTTTCGACGATGCCCATTGACTCGGGTTCAACACAGACAACGACTCGTGATGGACCTTCGGCAAAAAGTTCAGCGGCATTGGCGACTCGAGCTGCGGACACACCGATTCCGGACTT
>CAESAL010000005.1_pt1 | contig 49100 bp, 48 predicted proteins | sample 7263561 | NCBI WGS metagenome assembly CAESAL01 (sample SAMEA6814029, study PRJEB35770) | freshwater metagenome | biome: Freshwater; feature: Freshwater reservoir; material: water | place: Czech Republic | collected 2016-04-20 | depth 30m m | reverse complement strand
GTCGGAGCACCAAGCGCCGTGGGAGTGAAATGGGCCGTCCACAAGCCGAAACCAAATGGGGCAGGAAGCGCACCAAAGAACACTTCGTCGTTCGAGAATCCGCCTGCTTCAGCGGCGAGCTTGTGAAAGTAGAACCACCGATTCTGAGTATGCATCACGCACTTCGGGAGTCCTGTCGTGCCCGAAGTGGAATTCAGAAGAAAGAGTTCATCGGGATGGATCGGCCGCTGCGGGTAGTCGAGTTCCATCTCGACACCTTCGGGGAGTGCTGCATCGACAACGCGTGCATCGAGCCCGACAAGCAGATGACGATCAATCGTCACCCGCAGAGCGCCAACATCGGAGCGCAATGCCGCCGCATCACGCCCGTGCTGCACGGGGGCGGTAATCAACGTTCGAGCACCGGTAAGCGAAAGGAGGTGAGCCACTTCCCGGTCCCCGGCTCGGGCACCGATACCCACCGCCACGCAACCCGCTCGTTCGATACCGACGAACACGGCATGGACCGCGGGGCCGTCGGGCATCATCACCGCAATCCGTTCACCTTTTTCTGGTTCGCCCGCAAGAATCGCGCGAGCGATGTCGTCGGCATCGACGTGATATTCCGCCCAGGTATACCGACGACCATCGGCGATGAACGCAACGCCAGCGGGATTCACCGCTTGCCACGACGCAACAAGTGAACCAACCGTGTCGTTGCCCCACCATCCATGCTCGTGATAGCTGGCAGCATCTTCACTATTCGCACGAAAGAGTTCCACGTGCGTTAGCCCGCTGCCTTCGAACGGCGTGATGCTGGAACGGCTCGTAAATCTGCGACGAGGCGATCAAGTTGTTCAACCAATTCCGAAAGTTCTTCGGCGGACCAGCCATCGAGTTGTTCGGCCATTAACTCATCATTTGCCGCTTCAATACGCCGATGAGCTACACGCCCTGCAGCCGTTACAGCGACCACAGACGCTCGACCGTCATGGGGATCGGCGGAACGCTCGACATACCCCTCGGTTTCAAGCGCCTGAACCTGACGAGTCAATGCCGCTGGATGTGTGCGCACCGCATCAGCGAGATCACTCATCCGCATAGGACCGTCATCGATGACTTTGCCCAGAACGGCAACCGCTGCAACTCCGATTGCGACACCGGACCGCACGGCAATCAATCGGTCGAGGCGTTGGCTGCCAGTGATCCTCCGGAGTGAGCCCATCTCGTCCCTGAGTCGACGAAGCACCTCTGCCATCTCCTTTGGCTCTCGACGACTCATTGCCACACCTTCGCAATTCGCAGAGCTTCCAGCGCACCCTGACGGCGACCTTCGCGCAATGAAGGCACACGAGTCGCCGGGTCAAGAACATTTGTTCCGAATGCTTCGGTTGCTTGGGCGTCAGCAGCAATCACTTCGACGATTGCACCCGTAGATCGCAGTGCTTCAGCCTCGACCTCAACTGTTGGACCAAATCCTCCAGCGAACGGAGCAATGATCACCACAACCTCGCAACCTTCAGCAAGATCAGCGTTACTTCCACTATTGACGCCACCATCAATGAATCGAGTGTCACCGATAGTGACCGGAGGCCAAATTCCTGGAACGGCGCAACTCGCAGTCACTGCTGAAACGAGTGAAACGCCAGAATTCTTGTCAAAGACTCTGAACTCACCAGTGAAGGCATCGACCGCGGTGACCAGCAGTTCGCGTTCGGACCATTCGTGTGATGAAAGTCGCGACTCAATGACTGCAATACGAGCCGCTTCTTCGACCGTAGGGGCGCCTAATGCAACTGCGCCCAATCTCCGGCGAACCTCGAGTGCATTCGGTGCGCCTTCAAAACAAGCAGCAAATTGTTCGATCAGTGAATCAAGGCTGCTTTCGACCTGCAGTTCGGCGCTTTGTTCCGCCGGCACAAGTTGTCGGGCACACAGCGAATCAAGCGATTCGCCGGTACGCAATTGAGCACCGACGGCGGAACCCGCAGAGGTACCCACGATCCGATCGGCCGTGGTCAGATCGACCCCAGTAGTCGCGAGCGCGTCAAGGACACCAAGTTCCCATGCGATCCCCGCGACACCACCGCCACCTAGCACCAATGCTTTAGGCATCTGCCACACCTCCGAAGAACAGTTACGCGACGGAGGCGGCCCACACAGGGCCGCCTCCGACACACGTCATGACCTCGACTCAGCCCAGAGGGTTAAGCGAGGAACCAACTGCCCACATGGCGAAGAACTGAGCGTTCGCCCCATAGGCCTGAGCGATTGCCAGGTTGGCGCCGCCAACCTGATGATCTTCAGCAAGTCCCCGGACCTGCAGTGCTGCTTCAGCGAACCGCAACAGACCGGAAGCACCAATCGGGTTCGATGAAAGCACGCCACCAGACATGTTCACGGGGAAGTCGCCATCGAGTGCAGTTGCACCCGATTGGGTCATCTTCCAGCCTTCGCCAGGAGCAGCGATCTCGTGAGCTTCAAGCCACATCGGCTCGTACCACGAGAACGGCACGTAAAGCTCGGCGCAGTCAATCTGTTCACGCGGGTTGGTAATGCCCACGGTCTTGTAGATCTCTTGTGCGCATGCATGTGCAGCTTGCGGATTGACAGCGTCGCGACCCGAGTACCAACCCGGCTCGGACTTCATCGCGGTTGCAAGCACCCATGCCGGAGGCTTTGACGCAGCTTTGCCACCGTCTTCATCGGTGAACACAACGGCGCAAGCACCGTCCGACGACGGGCAGGACTCGAGGAAGTGGAGTGGATCCCACATCATCGGAGATTCCTTCACCTTGTCGATGGTGATGTCTGCCAACTTGAGATGGGCATAGGGGTTCTTGGCGCCGTTGAGGCGATCCTTCACCGCAACCATCCAACCGATGTCTTCAGGAGCACCTGAACGTCGGATGTAGGCACGAATGAATGGAGCAAATGCGCCACCAGCACCGATCGATGCACCCTTGCCGCCGCCGAGAGCGAACTGAGCGTTGCCCTCTGACTGCTTTTCGAAGGCAACCGACAGAACACGCTTGTGTCGGCCGCTTGATACGAGGTGAGAACCGACGATGCCTGTTGAGCCACCCACTGAACCAGCAGTGTGCACTCGGAACATCGGCTTGTTCACCGCGCCAAGCGCGTCGGCGAGGTACATCTCGGGCTTCATGACACCCTCGAACAAATCGGGGGCTTTACCAAGGACAACGGCGTCGATGTCTCCCCAGTCCATATTTGCGTCTTCAAGCGCGCGCTGGGCGGCTTCACGGACGAGGCCGGCGATCGAAACATCGGCGCGCTTGCGCTTGTGATGTGTCTGACCGATACCGACGATGGCTACAGGTTGATGGCTCATTGGTCACCTTCCATGACGCATACGAGATTCTGCTGAAGGCAAGGGCCGGACGTTGAATGAGCCAGCGTTCGGTTCTTGCCGTTCTTGATGATCTGGTTGGCGGCTTCACCCATTCGGATAATGCCAGCAACCATGACCGCATGGGTTGCAAGTGCGCCACCCGAAGGATTGATTTCCGTCGACGCGTCGAGACCAAGCGACTCGGCCACGATGAGCTCTTGGAAACTAAATGGTGCATGGACTTCAGCAACCTCGATCGGTCCCTTCCCGACTCCAGCGCCTTGCGCCGCAAGGCGTGTCGACACTGAGGTTGTGATGTCCTTGCGGACGGTCGGAAGGTGAGCCTCGATGCGATGATCGATGCCGGTGATCCAAGCGGGACGTTCGCAGAAGTCATATGCGCGCTTACCGCGAGCAAGGATGATGGCTGCCGCTTGATCAGTAGTCGGCGGTAAATCGTGACGACGTAACGGATTGCGCACATAGTCAGCCGCAAGCAGTTCATCGGCGGAATAATCGCCCTTGATCTGCGCATACGGATTCGACTTTGCATTCGCCCGATTTCGAACGACCACATCAGCGAAGTCACGCTCGGTGGCTTTGCCTGAATCAAGCAATGCACGAGCCTGAAGCGCCGCGAGTGACCAGGTATCGGTGCCAAGTGGAGTCAGGTAGTAGGGATCGAACTCGATCGTGTACAGCGTGCTCGGATCGGAGTTCGAGTTTTTGCCAACACCTACAGCCATAGCGACATCGATGTCGCCCTGGAGGAGTCGAACGTAGGCCTCATAGAGTGCCCACGCACCGTCCATCTCGACATGGCTTTCGTTAATGGCAGGAACCATGCCGTAGGCATCGGTGTTCTGCACGAACGAGAACGCCTGACCTGACAGGTAATCGCAAGAACCGGAAACGGTGAAACCGATTTCGGACTTATCGAGCCCCGTGTCTGCAATCACAGCACGCGTGGCGTGAAGCACGAGATCGGCTTCGGTCAGTTGGGTACGTCGATCGGGAGAAGTTTGCGCAAACCCGACGATCGCGATGTCATTTTCTGTAGGTGCCATCACATCATCCGATTCAGGTAGTTCTCGGCCGGTTCGTCCGGCTCACCAGTAAGGCGCCAACCGATGATGGCGTCACCACCGCTGCCGCGGCTGCGGTTATCGATATCTTGAACACTGCGCTCATTTGCTGGAGCCCAAACACATTCGACATGCATGCCAACTCGTACCTCGGAGGCAGTGATTCCAAGAATCTCTTGCTGAGCGATCACGGCGTTCGCACCATCAAGCAGAATCGAACAACGAACAAAGGGCTCGGTTTCGGTCTGCCCGTGGTACTGCACCGGGGTGACGATGGTGAAGTTCGAAACCACACCGCGATCAGGAACATCGATCACGTGTGATTCGTCGAGTTCAATTGCACACACGCTGCACATACCGCGAGGTCCGACAATTGTGCGTTCACACTGCGGGCACTTCTGACCGATGATCCGGCCTTCCATCAGCGCCTTCGCCCACATCGTGGTGGTCGGCGAAGCGTTATCGACATAGGTCAGGTCGCAGTAAGCATCCATTTCCGTGATGTCATTTTCTTCAGGCGCTGCGAACGGCTCGCCAGCACCTTCGCTGGGCGAAGGATCCGCGGCAGGAACGAACGCGATGATGTCGTCGATTCGTCCGACACAGTCAGCCGGAGCTTTGAACGAGGCTTCTACGCGCATTCCTGCGGCCATGGCACTCTCGGAACCAGCATCGACCACATGAAGCATTGGGGTATCGGCGCCATCAAGAGTGATGAACGCGAAACCAAAGGCGTGATCGAGGGGGTGCAGGTTGGTCGGTTCGGGAACCCACGTCCACGTGGACACGGTGCCTTTCGGTCCAACTCGAACCCAATCGGTGCCGCTATCAGCAGCGCTATCGGGGTCGTATTCGAGCGGCGGAGCAATGACCCGACCACCGGTGCGCACACCAATGATCTGGCCCTGTGCCAGCGCCGAACTAAACGTACTGAGCGTCGAACCCAACGTCCGTGTGAATGGGAACGTCAGGTTGAAGACAAACTCTTGGACAGTGTCAGCCATCTTCTTCCTTTCCTGTTGTTCAGGCTCTCGAGACATCGATCGGAATGATCAACGTCGTTTAAAAACTGGTTTGCGCTTTTCAGCGAACGCTTTCGGACCTTCCTTGGCGTCTTCGGATTGAAACACCTGCCATCCGTAGGTGAACTCATGGTCGAGCGCTTCGCGCTCGGTCATGCCTTCGGTCTCACGCAAGGTGCGAAGCACTGCTTCGACCGCAATCGGTCCGTTGTCGGCAATTTGTGCTGCGATTTCTTTCGCCTTGGCTAAGGCCTGGCCATCGGGAACAACATGACCGATGAGCCCGTACTGGAGAGCTTCGTCGGCAGTTAATTCACGACCAGCAAGAAGTACTTCAGCGGCAATTGTGTAAGGAATCTGTCGGCGCAAACGAACCGCCGAACCTGCCATCGGATAGAGCGACCGCTTGACTTCGCTCACTGCGAAACGCGCGCCCTTGCCCGCGACGCGGATATCGGTGCCTTGCAGCAGTTCGGTTCCACCAGCAAAGGCAATGCCTTCTACCGCAGCAATAAGCGGTTTCTTGGGCTGGTAGTCGCGCAATAAGCACTTCCACATGAGATTTGGATCTTCAGCAAGTCGGGCGACGGTATCGATCTCAGTGTCGGCATCGGGTCCGGCGTCACCAGCCATTGCTTTGAGGTCAGCTCCGGACGAGAAGTTGCCGTCGGCGCCGGTGAGGATGATGGCGCGAACGCCATCGTCGGCGTCAGCCTCGACCATTGCGTCGTACATGCGCATCAACATCGCACCGGAGAGCGCATTCAGACGCTTTGGGCGATTCATTGTCATGACGAGCACGTGACCTTCGCGCTCAATAATTGCGTCAGGCATGATCCTCCTCTCACGGCGGCAGAAAGCGCTCGGCGGAGACCAGCCCGCGGAGTTCTCCGCAGTCCGATGCCCCCCGATCGGTGTCTCGACCCTAGAGGTACTTAACACTGCTGAGCAACCTGTTCGGGTGATTTTTCCGATCGCCCGGATCACGCACCTTCGAGGTGAACGGTCGACTCAGGTATAGAAGGGATTGTCTCCGGCGTTGTGGTCGGTGACGTCCACAACATCGGTCACCTCGGGGATCGATTCGTAAATCGAAGCAGTAATGCCATCTCGCAACGTGGCCGCGCTCATGGCACATCCCTGACAGCCGCCACCCATCGTCAAGAAGACAGTTGTGTCATCCACTCCGACCAGCGCAGCGAAACCGCCGTGCTGGGCCAACCCTGGGTTGATGACCTCTTCAAGAAGTTGGGTGACCTTGTCGGGGATGTCGCCGGTCAGTTCGATATCGCGGCCTTCAAGCGGATTCACCGGAGCTGGCCGATTCGGATTTTTAATGACAAAGCCGCCTTGGCTCTCCGAACGAGGAAGATCAAGTACCGCTCCGCGCATGGTGTCGACGCTGTTCGCCGCAACAACCACGCTCAAACCACCTTGAACCGAGAGGTCGTCTTCAGGATCAAGTTCGGAGATCGTTGCCCAACCAAGGTCGTAGGTGTAGTCGACCCCAGCGGAACCCGTGATCTCGACCCGAAGGCAGATTGAGCCGGGGTCTTCTTCGGTGTCGCGAATTTCCAGAACGCGGCCCAGTGCATCGGGAGCAACGGTGAGAACGAACTCGCCCGTTGCAATTGCCTCGTCGGTCGCGCTTAATGAGCTGTCAGACATCAGAACCTCTGCGGGAGAACTGCCGGGTGATCCCAGCACCGAGATGAAACGTTACCGGTACCAGCCCCTGACCCCTCGGCTGAGTCAAAAGTTGATGAATCAGGCCAGACATTGGTCAGGAGAGGTACGAACCGCGACCAAATGCAACAGCCAAGGCCAACATCATCATGAGCGAGAGCGGCAGAATCACCATTCGCAATTTGGGCCGGGCCACGAGAAGTTCTGCAGCCACCACGACGCACGGGAATGCTCCAAGCAGGTAGCGACCGCCGCCGAAGAAGTCCTTCGTGCCCATCAACGGCAACGCAATGAGCCCAAGTACGTAGACGGTGTAGGCCCAACCAAAGCGGTGCTTCACACGAGGAACAAGGAAAAGGGCCCCGATCACTACGAGTCCGTGTGCGACGTGGCTCATCGTTGACCAGGCAAAGGGATGGTGCTGAAGTTCTTCTAGAAGGCGGAACTTCAGCCAGGTTGATGGGCCAGCACCCTGATCCCAGCCTTCGCTGGCCTCAATGGTGACAAATAACAAAGGGTCGCCGAACTTCACCCAAAGAAACGCGCACCAACCGCCAACGCCAAGCCATGAAAGAAAGATCGGGGCGTCAGCTCGCGTAAGTCCACGGGGATCGAACAATTGACGTACTCCGACCGCGCCGCTGGCAAGGTTGCGGCGCTCAACGACGCGCAACACAAGCGCAAGCGCAACGACGAGGCCCGCGGGACGTCCGGCTGTAGCCAAGATTCCAACGAGACCAGCCCAGAAGTACCGATCGCGTTCGACGAGATAGAACGCGCCAATTGCCGTCGCAATAAACAGTGCGTCCGAATACACCACGCCGTAGAGATACCAACTGAACGGAAACACACAGAGAAGCGCCACCGCGGTAAACGCAACCGCAGGTGACACAAAAAGTTTGGCCCACTTCCGCAGAACGACCACAACCACTGCACTGCTGAAAACCGTCACCACGGTTCCAGTGATGTAGATCGTTGGAAATGCCCAACTCAAAAGCCGGATCACGACGGGATAGGTAGGCCAGAACGCCACCGACGACTGCACTCCCGGGAAATAGACGTATCCCTCTCGGGCAATCGTCCGATACCACTCCGCATCCCACCGGGCGAAGCCGCCAAACCAAACATCGCCTATTCCATGTCGAACCGGGAAGAACGGATCATGGGCTAAGTGGTTATTTCCAAACCAAATCGCGGTCCAGACGAGGACGCCGATAGAGGCGAAGACTGCCAACGGCGTCCACCATTTGTCCATCCACGTTGGTACTTCGCTGGCTGGTGGCCCATCAATGGCGCTCCGGTCCCGAAGTCGCGAAACAAGCCAACGACGGGACGGCTCCGAAGGAGCGAGTGTGGTGGTTGAGTTCTCAGACATTGTTTTGGGCGGTCCATCCCCCCGATGGGCCACGTCAAACGCTAGCCGCAGTGTCGCCGTCACCGACAGAAGATCGGAGGGCGCCTCATGCGCCGTAGCCTCGGCCCAATGATCTGTGTTGACGTCGACCGAGTGACAATGACCCGTCCCGGGAGGCCGCTCTTCACCGACGTGTCCCTCACCCTTTCAACGGGCGACCGGCTCGGCATCGTCGGGCTCAATGGAACCGGCAAATCCACGTTGCTCTCTGTTCTCACTGGAGAGGTCGAGCCGGAATCCGGAGCTGTACGGAGAGGACGCGGAGTTCAGATCGCCACACTCCCCCAACGCCCTGTCCTTCCTAGTGGCACCGTGCTCGCAGCCGTCGAAGCCGTCGCCGAACGCGATTGGGAAGCTGCCGCTGTTCTCGACCATCTCGGTATGGCGTCTCTCACCGAAGCCGACACCGGCCGGCTGTCGGGTGGTCAGGCAAAACGAGTCGCGCTCGCTCGAGCTCTCGTCGCTCCCAGCGATCTGCTCGTCCTCGACGAGCCCACCAACCATCTCGACATCGATGCCATTGCGTGGCTTGAAGATCGCCTCGATAGTTATCGGGGCGGCCTCATACTTGTTACTCATGATCGTCACGTTCTTGACCGAGTCACCACTCGCGTTCTTGAACTCGATCGCGGTCGTTCCTACCTTCATGACGGCGGCTACAGCGGTTATCTCGAAGGGCGAGCGCTACGCGAAGAACAAGCGGTCTCCCAAGAATCAACACGCAAGAACCTTGCCCGAAAAGAATTGGCATGGCTTCGCCGCGGCGCTCCCGCAAGGACGAGCAAACCAAAAGCAAGAATCGAAGCCGCAACCACTCTGGTTGAAACACGTGCAGAACCCGCAGCACGATCAGGAATTCCCGATCTTTACTTGGGCACCCCGCGTCTTGGTGACAAGGTGGCCGAGATCACCGATGTCTCATTCGGTTACGAAGGTGCAGCTCCGCTCTTCAGCAATCTTGAATTGATGCTCGATAATCGTGAACGCCTCGGATTAATCGGCCCCAACGGTGCGGGAAAATCCACACTGCTTGATCTCATTGCGGGCCGACGCTCCCCAACGGTCGGAACAATCGACACTGGTTCAACTGTGCGCATCGGTTACTACGACCAAATCGGCGTCGAACTTGATCCACGCCAACGCGTCCGCGAAGCAATCACCGGTGGTCGCCGAGAGCCCGATTGGCAAGACTCCGCGCTTCTCGAATCATTTTGGTTTGATGGTGACGCGCAATGGGCTCCCATCGAGCTTCTCTCCGGCGGTGAACGACGCCGCTTACAACTTCTTCTCGTCCTCGCACAGAAACCAAATGTCCTGTTGCTCGACGAGCCCACAAATGATCTCGACCTCGACACTCTCCGAGTGCTTGAAGAGTTCCTCGACGACTGGCCCGGGGCGTTAATCGTCGTCAGCCATGATCGTGCATTTCTTGAACGAACAGTTGCTGACGTCATCATCATGGATGGACACACCACTCCTTCCCGCAGGCCTGGCGGCTATGCCGCTTGGGAAGAGAAACGACGTTCCTCAATGGTTCGGGGCCGCATCTCTGATCCAGGAAAATCTGCGTCCAAATCATCGAATCGAACAAAGTCACCGGGTGCAGCCACATCTCCCGTGAACAAGAAACCGACGAGATCAGCAAGCACACTTCGCTTCCTGATCAAGGATCTCGAGAAAGAGATCAAGCGTCTCACCAAGGTCAAAGACCGGCTCGAGACAAAGGTCGCCGAACTGGCGACCTCCGGCAATCACGTCGATCTGACCACTTCCGGCGCCGAACTCACTGCCGTGATCTCCGAACTCGAATCGGCCGAAGAACAGTGGTTGCAACTGACCGACGAGGCCGAACAGGCGTCGAACTGACACCAGGCTCATCACCGGTAGATTCGTAAGCCGTGACCGACGTCGAGACCCCCACCGAGGCGCTGCTAGATCTGCGGCGAACTCGACGACATAACCGACTTTCTGAAGTCCACTGGATCGACGCGCTCTACCGGGTCTACATGGTTGGGCTCGCTGCGGTGATTTTCATCATGTTTGCTGTCAGTCGACTTCCAAACGATCGACTCACAAATGCCGAGGCCTTGCAGTTCGCCGATGAAGCACCAATGTGGCTCGGCCTTGGTTTCGCAATTGCCATCGGCATCGGATTGCGATCAGGCGGCCGCGGCGGACCTCTGGTCCTTGAAGCCCCTGTCGTAATGCATGAACTCAATGCGCCTGTTCCCCGTGAGTCGGTGGTGCGTGGTCCAGCCATCAAACAACTTCGTTTCATGGCTTTTGCCGGTGCAGTTATTGGCGCCATCATCGGAGAAGTCTCCGCTCACCGACTCCCGGTAAATCCTGCCGTTGCGATCGGTTGCGGGGCGTTGTCATTTGCTCTTGCTGGAATGTTGGCGTCGGCAACTGCGCTCGCAGCGTCGGGTCGTCGACTTCGCTGGTGGCCAGCGAATTTCCTTGCAGCAATTTTTATTGGTTGGTCTGTTCTCGATGTTCTCGGGAAACGAACCACCTCACCATTCACGCTTCTCGCCGACATCGCGTTCTGGCCCATCACGTTCCGAGCCCTTGCTCTTCTCAGCGTCGTTCTTGTTGGTGTCGTGGTGTGGCTTGGCCTTTCTCGAATCGGCGATCTCTCGATCGAACATGCGCTGCGTCGAGCCGGCCTCGTTGCACAGTTACGTTTCGCGGTAACGCTCCAGGACGTTCGCACCGTTGTATTGCTGCGCCGGCAGTTGTCACAAGAGAACGCGCGACTTCGACCTTGGATCCGTATTGGACGATTAAAGCGCAAGAGTTTTATTCCTCCAACTTGGAAACGCGATTGGCAGAGTTACTTGCGATTCCCACTCCCCCGCCTTCTTCGTATGGCGATGCTCGGAGCGATCGCAGGTCTCTCGCTCGGAGCACTTTGGCGCGGCACGATCCCGATGATCATCGTTGCCGGGCTAGCGCTCTATCTCGTTGCGTACGACGCGTCCGAACCAACGGCGCAAGAAGTCGACCACCCCACGCGCTGGGAGAGTTTTCCTGATGCACCAGGCGTGCTGATTCTTCAGCACATCGCCGCGGCGTTCGTCGTCATGGCATTTATCTGCCTCATCGCTGCCGCCGCAGCAACACTCCTCGTGCCATTCGCAGTCGTGTGGAAACTGGCACTCATTATGTTCGTGCCCGTCGCTCTTGCTTCTGCTGTTTCGGCGATGATCAGCACCGCCCAAGGTGCACCCGACATGGCCGGACTCGCTGGCCTTGGCCCCGACGTCATGGGCTGGCTCATGATCGCTCGGCTCATCATTCCGCCAGCCATCACCATCATCGCCCTCCTCCCATTGCTCAGCGCTGGGTCTGATCCCAACGCCATCAACACCACCAAAGTCGGCAATGCAACGGTGTACTCACTGTTCGCCGTCGGCGGTGCCATCCTTTATCTGCGCACACGGAAGCCAAAGCACCTGTGACCTCACCATTCGCATTACCCAAACAACCACCCACACCGGCCACCGAGCCGCGCCTCAAACCCGATGCTGCGTTGCAGACCCTCGACCTGTCGAAGGACTACGGCGATGGCATGGGCCTCATGAGCGAACTTGATCTTGTGATCAATAAGGGTGAACTCGTCATGCTCGTCGGTCCCAACGGCGCCGGTAAATCAACGTTTCTCGGTCTTGCGGCGGGAATGCTCGAACCCTCGAACGGTTGGGCATTTATCGCCGGCAGCCCTGCTGGCACAGTTCCAGCCCGCGCTGCGCTTTCGTACCTTCCCGACAATCCTGTTCTTTACGACGACCTCAGTCTCGGCGAGCACATCGAATACATCGCGCGCCTACACAAGACAGTCGATTGGCAGGACTACGCCGATGATCTGGTCGACATGTTTGGTCTCGGCGATCGCATTGACGATCTTCCATCGAGGTTCAGCCGCGGTCTCAAGCAGAAGACTGGTCTCATCCTCGGGCTCATTCGACCTTTCACAGTGATGCTCGTCGACGAGCCATTCGTCGGACTCGATACTCCCGGTCAAGAAACGCTCGTCGAGATCATGACCGATGTGGTCGCCCAGGGTGCTTCAATCATCTGTTCAACCCACCAACTTGATTTAGTTCCGAGCGCGAACCGATGCGTTGGTCTGCGTGACGGCGAACTCGCCTACGACGGTCCCGCAACTGCAGCAAAGATTCGCGAACTCGTCGGCGGCGAATAGCCAGTGGCTGAAACGCCTTACCGCAAAGGCATCCTCTCGGAGCCGCTTGATCTCGATGGCGGTGCGCCACGGTCACGTCAGAAGCCGCCGACAATTCCCGCAACACCGGGACTCGAAGTTGAAGTTCGCGGCACTCATTTATGGGGAGTAGTCGTTGAATGTGATTCAGCATTCATTACCCTCCGCGACCGTCAAGGACGCGATCACAAAGTTCGATTGCGAGATGGCGCATTCGACGTAAAAGGACGTCAGGTCACCCTCATCCGCCCAAAGGCATCATCGACTGCAGAGGCAACGCGTACAGCGTCGGGCTCTGTCGCAGTTCCCTCGGCACCGGCTCGCATGGCCCGTGCGAGCCGCTTGCTCGTTGAAGGTGTGCACGACGCGGAACTAGTCGAAAAGGTTTGGGGCGATGACCTACGAGTCGAGGGCGTTGTCGTTGAACTCCTTGACGGCGCTGACAATCTTCAAGAAATTGTGCGATCGTTTGGCCCGAGAAGCGGCCGACGACTTGGCGTACTTCTCGATCATCTGGTCGATAATTCCAAAGAGACCCGCATCGCGGCTGGGATCGATCACCCAGATGTGCTCGTGACTGGCCATCCCTATGTCGATATCTGGGCTGCGGTGAAACCCTCCGTCGTCGGAATTGCGGCCTGGCCTGAGATCCCCAAAGGTCAACCATGGAAAGAAGGGATCTGCGCAGCGCTTGGCGTCGAAGATCCTCGTCTTTTCTGGAAAAAGATCCTCAACTCCGTCTCGAGCTATTCCGATCTGCAACCACCACTCGTTGGTGCAGTCGAACAATTAATCGACTTCGTTACCGAACCTTCGTAATCACACGTCGCTGTGGCGATTGAGAAACCCGACAACAGCATCGGTGAACGCGTCGTTGCGATCGCCGGCAACCATGTGTCCGGCTCCGGACACGTCTACGAACTCAACTGACGGGAATCGTTCACAGAAGCGTTGTGCACCTTCGGCACTCACGAGATCACTAACGCGACCACGCACCAACATCACCGGAATGCCATCGTCGATGATCTTGGCAATCGCGGCATGCAGACGATCAATGTCGGTGACCTCAGACGGACCCATATCAGCGATGCCCTCGCCACCCCCTGCAAATGCTGGATCCCAATGCCAATACCAACGACCATCACGCTCTCGAACGTTCTTACGCAGCCCATCGAGATTGGAAGGTCTCGGGCGATGGGGGTTGTATGCCGCTATCGCATCGGCGACTTCGTCCAACGAGGAAAATCCCTCTTTCGCCTTTGCCGACATGAACTCGGCGACGCGGTGAGAACCGGCTGATTCCATTTCTGGGATGATGTCAACGAGCACTACGCCACGCGCGACGCCAGGATGAATCTCTCCGGCAAGCAACATCGACGTGAAGCCGCCAAGCGATGCTCCGATAATGAACGGAGGTTGATCGAAGGTGGAAACAACCGCGTCAACATCACCGGCAAAGCTCACCAATCGGTAATCGCCGCCCTCTGCCCATTCGGAGTCTCCGTGACCGCGGAAATCCAAGGTCACTGACCGCCAACCTTGATCAGCAAGCGTTTGTGACGTGCCTGCCCACGAATGTCGCGTCTGCCCTCCGCCATGAAGGAGAAGTACCGGCGGTGCATCGCTCGGACCTCGTTCATCAGCAACAAGGGTGATCCCATTTGCACCGGTCACTTCAAAGGTCTGCATTCGACTGACGCTACCGGTCCACCAGCACGGGTAGCGTTCTCGCTATGACCGACACCTCAGTGACGTACGAACTCAAAGGCCGCGTCGCCCTCATCACGATTGATGACGGCAAGGCCAACGCCATCAGCCACGACATCGCGAGCGGAATCCACGAAGCGCTTGAACGAGCACGACGCGAAGCCGGTGCAGTGGTTCTCGCTGGTCGGCCCGGTCGATTCTCTGCTGGTTTCGATCTTTCAGTCATGACTTCGAGCCCAGAAGCCGCTCGCAATTTGCTCAAAGCCGGCGCCGATGTCGCAATCGAGATTCACGAATTCCCCATGCCCGTGGTAGTCGCTTCAACCGGCCACGCTCTCGCCATGGGAGCAATCTTGTTGATGGCCGCCGATACGTGCATCGGCGCACAGGGCAACTACAAAATCGGACTCAACGAAGTCGCAATCGGCATGCCGGTGCCAAAGTTCGCAGTTGAGTTGGCCCGAACATCACTCTCAAACGCCGCATTCACTTCCGCAGTGAACCACGCCACGGTCTACGACCCCGCCGGAGCGGTTGTTGCTGGCTATCTCGATCAGGTCGTCGCCGACGATGCAGTGATCTCCACAGCTCTCACTCACGCGGCCGAACTCGCAGAGCGGCTTGATTCCAATGCCTTCGCTCTCACACGTACGAATTGTCGCGGAGCGTCGTTAGAAATCATCCGCAATGGCCTCAGCAATGACATCGCGTCGTTTGTGGTCAAGATCCCCGACGCTTGATTAGTTCGCAGGTGAACTCTTCTTTGGCCCCGATTGCTTCACGCTTTCCGCGCGACCGGGACCAATGATTCGGTAAACGGTGAAAAACACCACAGCTCCAACGGTCACCAACACGCTCCAGCGCAAAAGTGGATTCTGGCGCTCGGTTCCAGCGGTGAGCAGATGAATCGTGGCCATTGCATAAAGCGCGTAACTCGCCATATGTACGCCTCGCCAGAACTTCTGCGGCAATCGCTTTTTGAGAAGCGAAGTCAGTTCAACTGCGAGCAACAGATAGAAGGCGACGATCCCCCATGCCATGGGCCCGGGCTTCCACTTCGACGCGAACGGAACAAACGCCTGCGTGATCTTGTAGCCGTACGTCGTCGACATATACGGATCAAACGACAACGTCACAAAATGAATGATGGTGAAAATCACAGCAAGTCCGCCGAAAAAACGGTGAACATCAAGTAACCACGGTGCCGGCGTCTTACGACCCAATGCTCGAGTCGACAATGCGAGACCCCACAGAACAGCGAGAGCAAGCAGCGCCCAAGCGACTATGCCGGTTGAGCGCGAGACGTACCACCACACTTTGGTGGCGCCGAAGACCAACTGGGTCATTTCAAGGCCACCAAAGTTTCATGAGTTAAGCGTAGGCCCCTCGACAACAAAGTCATTGAATTGCCCCGCTGTGATGAGTTGGCCATCGTCTGAGATCAGCAGCCCCGATAACCCTGCGCGCTCTAAAAGTGCTCGACCAGCCACTGCCCCCGCAATGAGTGCAGCTTTGGCGTGTGCTTCACCCCACGCTGCGTGCGCAGCAATCACCGTGACAGACGCGAGACCACTTCGTGATGGTTGGGCAGTTTTCGGATCGATGAGGTGATGAGCTTCGCCAGTCGTGGTCGACCATTTGCGACGCAACCGCGAACTCGTTGTCACAGAGCCAGCCTCAAGCCCCAGAACAGCGAGATCCACGCCTGGTGCGAACGGGTCATCGATCACGATGGCCCAACCGCCACCTTCCACCGTTTCACCACCGACACGTATGTCACCGCCGAGATCCAGACATGCTCCGCTCACGCCGTCCTCTATCACCTGGGCAAAAAGGAGGTCGGCAGCCTGCCCTTTCCCAATTCCACCAAGATCAAAATGGAGCCCGAGTGGAGCATGGATAAGCGACGAACGAACGTCAAGAACAACACTGTCGAGTTCAGTCGCAGGTACCCCCAGTTCGTTTGCCTGAAAAGGATCGCGATCAGCAAGTTCATCGAATGTGTCGTTGTATCCAATTTCACGCAGAACATCAAGAAGCGTCGGATCAAAAAGTCCGTCGGTCGCTTTCCACGCATCGATAGCCAGTGCAACCACTGCAAACATTTCGGGACTTACAAATACCGGATCACCAGCATGACGGTTTAATTGAGAAAGTTCACTGTTGTCGATAAATCGAGACCAACGTTGTTCAAGATCGCGCATCCGAGTTTCCACTCGATCGAGAATTGGTTCCGCTCGATCATCATCTACAACAACTCGAACAACACAGTCACTGCCCATCGCCCGAAACGGGCGTGAACTCTCCGCCATCGCTCCCATGCTTGTTGATCAGGAGGCGCGAGCGCGAGGTGGAGCCACCGTGGTGACCGGAGCCGGGGCCGGAGCAACCGTGACCACCGGCGCCGATGTCGCTGGCGGTGAGGTCACCGGTGCCGACGGAGAAGACGGCGCCGACGGCGGCGCTGCTTGCGAACTTGAACCCGATGCAGCCGGAGCAACGGCCACTGCTCCGGCTTTCGACGAGCTCGATGACGATGGAGGGGATCCGACCGGAGTGCTTGACGCACTAGAAGACGTGTTTGCCGGTCCTGCACCAGCGGCCGGAACTGCAGCCGGGTCAGTTACGGTCCCTACCGATGACGATCCCGTGACCCCCGAAGCGCCGGCCACGTTGAGTTCCACCGTGGCTGGGTTCGCTGCGCCGCTTTGCTGGCTACTCAGGGCGAGTGCAGCAACAATCGCTGCGCTTGCCGCCAAACTCAGACCGGCAGTGAGCGCTCGAGACGCCGGAGCGTTAGGACCCTTCTTCGTCGGGATCCTCTTTGCCGGGTTGGATGTCGTTTCACTATCGACGTTCGTTTGTTGCACCGCCGGACCTTGATCAGTCATCGTCTTCCTCCTCGCGCTCCTCGCGCTCGCGTTCGCGTGACCGAGACGTTGTCGGAGGCGTGGGCGCCTTCACCACGGTGGGTGGAGTTGTGACCACCGCACCTGGTGTCGACGGGGCCTGCGGGCGAGCAGCTGAAGTAGCCGACGGCGTTCCTGATGAACCTGAAACAGCCCCACTCGAACCATTCTGAGATGCGCCACTCGCTCCGAATGAACCCGAACTCGACGAGCCATTCGAAGTCGCACCCGAATCAGACGACTGAGTCGACGAACGTTGTGTTACTCCTGCATCGGTAACTCCCGCAGACGCTGGGTCGGATTGAAGCGCCGAAGCGTTCGACGACGATGCGGCAGCACTTGCATTGGTCGGCGTTGCGACAGCGAGTTGGCTGACATTGGCAGCACTCAACTTGCCGACAGGCTTTGACGCCCCAGCAGAAAGAATCCCGACGTTTGCTGCGACCGCTCCGCTTGCCGCCGTAACGAAGATGGCGGCGGCGCCGGCAACCGTGAGTGCGAAGTGTCTGTTCATGGGGCTCACCGTAGAGACCCCCACCCCAACAGGTGCCTCGCTAATGGTAAAGAACTGGCAAAGTCATTCGTCTAGAGGGCTAAAACCGATGGCATTGAAGCATGGGGGCGCATGTTCCCCTCCCCGACGTGCCACCCTTAGTCGGTGAATGTCCTGCTGGTCGAAGATGACGACGCCATCGCTGAACCCCTCATCAGAGGTCTCGAGCGACAGGGATATGTCGTGCGCCATGAATCAACTGGACTCGGCGGCGTTGCCGCATTCCACTCAGACCCATCTGTCGACATCGTTCTTCTTGACCTCGGACTCCCCGATATCGATGGCTACGAAGTATGCCGACGCGTCCGTTCCGATTCAACGATTCCGATCATCATCCTTACTGCACGCGGCGATGAAATCGATCGAGTTCTGGGACTTGAACTAGGTGCCGACGACTACATGGTCAAGCCGTTTGGCTTTCGCGAACTCATTGCGCGGATTAACGCCGTTACCCGTCGCAGTAATACGTCAGGGTCAATCAAGGAAGACATCACCAAACTCCCTAGCGATGTGACTCTCGACAACCGAACTCGAAAAGTCACGGTGCATGACAAAGACATCCAATTAACGCGCAAGGAGTTTGACCTCCTTTCACTCTTGGCCAGTGACGCAGGTGCAACCCAAACACGGGAAACAATCCTTGAACAGGTCTGGGACGCCCATTGGTACGGACCAACAAAGACGCTTGATGTTCATATCGCATCTCTACGCAAGAAACTCGGCGACCCGACCATCATTGAAACTGTTCGAGGTGTGGGTTTCCGGCTTCGTTCGACCACTGAAAACGATTCAGCCTCGTGACTCGGCGCCTACTCGCGACCTATCTCCTCCTCACCCTCGTCGTTCTCATCGCACTTGAGGTACCTCTGGCTCTGGGATACCGCGACCACCAGATGGATCAGTTGAAATCGGGAATTGAACGTGACGCATTCGTCCTGTCCTCCTACCTTTCCGGTTCACTCTCAGGCGGCACTCCAGTCGATCTCACTGCGGTCGTCGCCAACTACACCGCAGCCACCGACGGCCGAGTCGTCATCGTCAACTCGACCGGCGACGTACTCGCCGATTCCGAACCAGCCGCAGCAGGACAACGAAACTTTCTTTCGAGACCCGAAATCGCCGATGCGCTCGATCGGCAGATTTCAACGGGAACGCGTTATTCAACAACGCTAGGAACCGGTCTCGTGTACGTCGCCGTTCCTATCTCGATTGGAGACCAAGTCCTCGGTGCAATTCGAGTGAGTTATTCAACCGATCAAGTCGATGCCAAGGTTCGTCGCTACTGGCTCGTGCTTCTCGGGGCTGGTCTCGTCACTCTGCTCCTTGCCGCAGCGCTCGGGGTTCTGCTCGCCCGATGGGTGACTCGCCCGATCGCCAAACTGCGCGATGCAGCCAATCAACTCGGCGATGGCGACCTCTCTGCTCGAGCAGATCTTGACCGCGGTCCCCCCGAGATCAAAGACCTTGCCGCCGCATTCAATGCGACCGCAGTCCGTCTGGAAGAACTCGTCACCGCACAGGAACAGTTTGTTGCCGATGCCTCTCATCAACTGAGGACTCCATTAACCGCACTCCGGCTTCGTCTTGAAATGGTCGAACTTGATCCCGACGATGCCAACCATGGCGATATCGAAGGCGCTCGCAACGAAGTGCAGCGGATGTCTCGACTCGTTGACGGACTCTTGGCGCTCGCTCGAGCCGAGCGAACGCAGGGAGCACGCCCAGGCCGCCTTGAACTCGACGAAGCCCTCCAGGAACGCGCCGCTGCGTGGCAACCGCTTGCTACCGAGCGCAATATTTCCATCGTTGCGAATGGCGGCGGATTAAAGGGGCGGTGCACATCCGACATGCTGAGCCAAGTCCTCGACAATCTCATAGCGAATGCCCTTGAAGTTGCTCCCGCCGATTCGGTACTCACTCTCCAGGCGACCACAGAAGACTCCTCTTCGGGCTCAATCATCGCTGTACACGTCATCGATCAAGGTCCCGGCCTCTCCGATGAACAACGGGAACGAGCTTTCGATCGTTTCTGGCGAGCCACAAATGAACGCGGCGAATTAGGAGGAACTGGACTCGGCCTCGCCATCGTTCAGAAACTGGTGGAATCCGAAGGCGGCCGAGCTGAGCTTCGCGCCGCCGAAGGCGGCGGACTCGATGCCGTGCTCCTTCTCGGCAACTGATCCGTTACCGCAGAGGGCGATGACGCCAGCCACCGTTCAGCGTGCGAGCATGACGTTCATCGATTACTCGATCCCGGAGGAACAGCCATGATCAACACCATCGTCGTGCCCCTTGACGGTTCTGACCTGTCTCAGGCAGCACTGCCGATTGCCAACGAACTTGCAGCCGCGCTCGACTCTTCCATCGAGCTCCTCGCTTCAGGTTGGGGAACCACCGTCGAAGAACTCATTGGCTATCTCGACGATCAAGGCGCGTCACTCACCGTGCCGTTCAAGAGTTCCGTCGTTCCCGACACCTTCCCCGCAACAGCGATCGCCAACGCCGTCAACGCGCCCGACGATGCAATCGTCATGGGCACACATGGGCGAACAGGATTCGGAAAGGCCCTTCTCGGTTCCGTTGCTGAAGACGTGCTCAAGCGCTCGAACAATCCAGTTCTCCTAATCGGACCTGGAGCGAAGCCATTTACAAGTTTCAAGGGAACCACGATGGTCGTCACCACCGATGGTTCACCAATTTCCGCAATGGTCCTCCCTCGCGCCGCCCGCTGGGCCAAGGCACTCGCAATGTCTGTCGTCGTTCTCTCCGCTACGGCGGCAAACGGATCGCCCCTCGGCAGCGCCGATGCTGATGCACTTGCGAACGCAGTGGAATCCGCCGTCGGATTTTTCACTCGCGACGGCATCGAAGCCCGGCCCGAAACTGTCATTGGCTCCGACGCTGCTGTCGCCGTTTCCGAATGGGCAAATGCCAACGACGTCACCCTCGTCGCCATGGCTACCCACGGTCGCGGCGGACTTGCTCGAACAGCGCTTGGCAGCACGACAATGCGCACAGTGCACGGCTGCCATTGCCCCGTTCTCGTGCAGAAGCCAATCGGCTAACACCACAGAAACTTTCCCAAACGTTCACATCCTGCTCACCAGATTTACCGTGCGTTGGTTTGGCGCCCCACAACACTTTGCTTTGTAAATGCGTTGGGCAGTCCAATTCCTCAGGAGTGAACGTGAACCCTCCCGCTGCACGTAGCCTCACACTCGTGAATGAAGAAGAGCTTGCCCTCGCCACCATCCATCCGGACCGACGCCTGAGTTTTGAAGGCGCGTTTAACTTTCGAGATCTTGGTGGTTATGCAACAACCGATGGCCGTATGGTCAAATGGCGCACGCTCTTTCGCGCCGATGCCGTGCACCGTCTTCCCGACGCCGAACTTGATCAACTCGCCGCTATCGGCCTGAAGACTGTGATCGACCTTCGAACTGGTTCCGAAGTTGAGCATGGCCATCTCCACGACCCTGCACGCGGCATTCAACACGTCCATCTTGATGTTCTCGGCGAAGTATGGAAGCCCCTCGATCTCGACGACAACGCCGACGCGCGTGTCGTTCTCAGTGACCTTTATGTCCACATGCTCGACATAGGTGCTCCCGCACTTTCCCAAGCGTTCCGAACCCTGGCCGATGCAGAGAAGCTTCCTGCGGTCTTTCACTGCGCAGCAGGAAAGGACCGAACCGGAGTTCTCGCCGCCATGGTGCTCTCAACCATTGGAGTTGCCGATCATGTGATCGTTGCTGATTACGCAATTTCCGGCGCAAATATGGCCGAACTTGTAGAGCGACTCAAACGGGATCGTCCTGAAGCACTCACCGCGATGAACGATCAACCATCGGCATATTTAGCGGCACCTCCCGAGGCCATGAAACGCCTTCTTGATCATGTCAACGCGGAATACGGTTCGATGACTGGCTATGTGAACAGCATCGGCATCTCTGCCGATGTCATTGATTCACTTGCAGCAAGCCTTCTCGACTGAGAAGAGAATTAGCGGCGCTTGCGTCGAAGGAGAAGTACGGCAACCAGTGCAACGGTTGCTGCAATAACGGCGATCGCAATTTTTGAACGGTTGTCGCTTGTCGGCTGAGAAACAGGCGGACTCGACGTACGAGGGACATCGACGGCAACTCGCGGTGCAGCGTCGATAACGATCTCTTCGACGGCGGGGTTGGCAGCAATGTCTGCGCCATGGACAACAGCGTCGCCGCGAGATGCCGTGTCGCTATCGACACCTTCAGGAAGAAGCCTCGATGGGGGCATAGCGTCGAGAAAAGCATCGACCGGGGCAGGACGATCGGTGGCAGGTGCCGGACGATTCCGTGTTCGTTGCGGGTCATACGCTGGCATCGGATCCTCCATTGGATTCCGTGGCTACTGACGGCGCTGACGCAGCCACCGATCCCACAGACCGTGCCATCTCCGGCACTACTGAATCAAGAAGCATGTCGAATTCCTGAGCCGCATCGCTGGCTCCTTGGCGATTTCCGAGACCATGAATCGGCAACGACTGCGCTGAGGCCTCAGCGACAGCGGCCCGCATGTGCACCGGAGCGAAAACCTGATTGCCGTATTGCTCAAGCAACATCGTGTGCCAGTAATGCGCATCACGAGTTCGGCCAAGCCGATTCACGGCAATGCCCGCAACTTCAGGACGACCAGCGCGCCGAGCCGCAATTCGCGAAATGGTGAGCTGCACATTGGCTACGCCATCGGAGGCCCATGCGCCGGGTTCGGTAACGATGAGCGCCCGATCAGCAGCGAAGAGGCCGTTGATAGTGAGCAGACCGAGCGACGGAGGACAATCGATCACAACGAGGTCATAGTCATTGCCTTCGAGCGCGAGTTGCAGGCGGTCCTGGGCACCGACTGGGTCATTCGCCAATTGCGGCTCTCGGGCCGAAAGCGCAGGAGTGCTGGCAAGCACATCTGGCGCCATTCCGCTTTCAAGCACCCACGCCGTTGGCACAGCCAGCGAACTGGCCGAACCGGGAAGATCGGCCTCAAGCGCTAGATCAACGGTGGTCGCTGGCTCCCAAACGCCGAGGCCTGACGTGGCATTGGCCTGAGGGTCAAGATCAACGACGAGGACCCTCTTCCCCCGCTGAGCGGCGGCAGAAGCGAGGCCAAGGGTGACGGTGGTTTTGCCCACTCCGCCCTTTTGGTTCACGACAGCGACGATTGGCATGCCCTAACGCTACGCGGCAGGCCCATCCAACCGGGCGATACCGGTCGCAAAAAGGCGGGATTCGAGCGCTGAATCATGCCGATTTCGGTGATAAGAGAGTGCATGACCATCATCGAAGGCCAGCCGGTTCCCGAGTTCTCGCTTCCCGACCAGGACGGCACCACCGTCACATCAGCTCAACTCCGCGGAAGTTGGGCGGTCATCTACTTCTACCCAAAGGATGACACCCCGGGTTGCACCGCTGAGTCGTGTTCATTCCGCGACAACTTTGAAGCCTTCACTGACGTCGGGGCAAAGGTCATCGGCATTAGTTCCGATTCAGTGGACTCACATAAAGCGTTCGCGCAGAAGCACAACCTTCCATTTACCTTGCTTGCCGACACGAAGAGCGAAGTTCGCAAGCAGTTCGGCGTCACCAAGACCCTCGGCCTTCTGCCGGGACGAGTCACCTACGTGATCGATCCCAATGGCATCGTGCGCAAAGTCTTCTCTTCGCAATTCAAACCCAAAAAGCACATCGACGAAGCGCTTGCCGTAATCGGCTCTGCATCGACGAACTAGTTCTCAGACACATCACGAGTCACTGACAGCAACCGTGATGCTTCTCAAGCCTTCGTTGAATAACGCGTGGGATCGCTGATCCCGGCATCGGCAAAGCCGCGAGCGCGTAGGAGACACGCGTCGCAATGCCCGCATGATCCACCATCGTCAGTGGGGTCGTAACACGACAGCGTGACGCTGTAATCGACACCGAGTTCGAGACCTCGCTGGATGATTTGTGCTTTCGTGAGGTCGATTAATGGGGTGCGAATGCAGAGACGGCCACCTTCGACCCCTTCGCGGGTCGCGAGATTCGCCATTGCCTCAAATGCTTCAATGAACTCCGGGCGACAATCGGGGTATCCCGAGTAGTCCACCGCATTCACGCCGATAAAGACATCGTGTGCGCCGCGAGTTTCGGCAACTGCTGTCGCAAAGCTCAAGAAGATGGTATTACGAGCAGGCACATAGGTGACCGGGACTGAATCGGCAGTTAGCTCCTCAACCGACTCATGTTTTGGAACTTCGATCGAATCATCGACTAACGCTGAACCACCAAAGGCAGCGAGATCGATATTGACGATGAGATGTTCGACGCCCGCGGACCTCGCGATCGCTGCAGCGCATTCGAGTTCGTTTGTATGTCGCTGTCCGTAGCGAAAACTTACGGCAACTACTTCGAAACCTTCACTCTGAGCGATCGCCAGACAGGTTGTGGAATCGAGTCCTCCTGACAGCAGAACGATCGCCGCAGGTTTACTCACAGAACGCCTTCCCAAACCCCACGTTCCGCCGACATCGGATCGGAGAGAAGTTCCTTGACCACGTCGAAACGTTGCGTCGGACGCGACTCACTGTTCCATGCCTGCCAACCAGGATCGCCGTTTCGAGCAAACGAAAGCCATGCTTCCTGCATCGCTGCTGACAATTCCCACAAGTCGTCACTAACAGGACCACCCAGAAACAGTTCTGCCCCCTGGTTGTTGAGCGCCCCAAAGACGAAGGGAATCTCGAGCGCGTGACACGACTTCACAACACCGCCGAAGGCCGGCGTGGCCCATGTGAAGAGGTACTGCCAAGTTGGCGATTTGGCCGCGACTCGAGCTTCGACGAGACGAATGGCTGGAATCCGAAACGATGCATCGGTGAGTACTGCATTCCAAAGTTCATCCGCCGAGACATCGGGGCGATCGGAGGCGTACACATCACGCACCCGATGTCCGGACCCAAAGATGCCCTCAAGACGGTCCAGCAAACTGGAGTCGTCGAGACCGCCGGGGCTCATAAGTGCAAAAAGATTCCATTCGTTGAGATTGGTACCGGTCAGAAACGGAACGTCGACTGCGTCGCCATTCGCCACAGCAACGAGTGGATCTTGGGGCAGATACGTGCCGTCGATAACCGGCTGAAAGGCCATTGCGAGCGCAAAACTGGTGGGTCCCCCCAAACCGGATGGATCGTCATAGAGCTTGGCTTCAACCTTCGTCGCCGCTTTTGCGATGTCTTCTGCAGACGCTCGCAACAGTCCATCGATATCAGCGACACCGAGTTTTTCCATGAACTCTTCGGTCATCGCCGCGCCCATCGCAGGGGTAAAGACGTTGTGTGCTGCGCCACTTTGAGCGATTGCCTTTTGAAAGAGCCCCTGCGCAGCAGGAAGAGCGAGAAGCGTCGAGATGCTCATCGCTCCTGCTGACTCTCCGAAGATGGTGACGTTGTTTGGATCACCACCAAACGTGCTGATGTTGTCTCGCACCCACGCAAGCGCAGCTACTTGATCAAGCAACCCATTCACACCACTCGAGCGATACCGATCATCGAGATCGCCGAGCCAAAGAAAACCCAGCGCGCCAAGTCGGTAGTTAAGGGAGACAACGACAACGTCGCCACGAGTTGCCAGCGGCGTTCCGTCGTACCAAGGCGTCGAGGAGGACCCGTTAACGAAAGCGCCACCGTGGATCCACACCATCACAGGTCGAGCCGCATCGTCGCAGGCCGGCGTGGTCACATTAAGAAAGAGACAGTCTTCACTTGAGTCAAGGGCTGCATCACCTAAGAGCGCGGTGACTCCACCTGACTCTTGAACCGACATCGACCCGAACTTCGTCGCATCCCGAACTCCATCCCACGGTTGGGGAGGGGCCGGCGCCAGAAATCGGCGTTCACCCACAGGTGGCGCTGCGTAAGGAATGCCTCGAAATTGCACGACTCCGTCGCGCTCAAGGCCCTGCAACGAGCCTTGCGTAATGGTGACCGACGCGGAACTCATAGGTACTCCCCCAGCCGAGTGAACGGGCCCACGCTACCGCCGATAAGCAAGCGTTGGTCAGCGCCCGGTGAGGGAACCGGCAGCGTTGGCACCTAACGTTCAGTGCCGTGACACTGCCGCGACGAACTCTCCGACTGATTGTTCCCCTCGGACTCATTGCCGTTGTCGTTGCCCTCTTTCGAAATCGTCGTTCACGACCAATTTCAAGCGGGCCAGTGCAAAACGGCGCTCGAGGCGCCCGCAATCTTCGCCTCGCTCTTCTCGGAGCAAAAACGGGTGGCGCTTACGCTCGCCATCGCGCCCGCCGAGTGTTCACCGATGTCGGCAAGCGTCAGGAACTTGATCTTGCTTTTGAAATGAAGACCACCCAACAGGTTGCTGAAGCGCTCGGACAGATGAAGGGCGCGCTCATGAAGGTTGGCCAGATGGCCAGCTACATCGACCAAGGGTTGCCCGAACACGTCAGAAGCGCTCTAGCGGACCTCCAACAAAACGCCCCGCCAATGAGCGCTGAACTTGCTGCTCAAGTGATCTACGAAGAACTCGGTAAACACCCAGACGAACTATTTGCCACGTGGGACCCAGCGCCGATCGCATCTGCATCGATCGGTCAAGTGCATCGTGCCCTTACGCACGATGGCCAAGCAGTCGCTGTGAAAGTGCAGTACCCCGGCGTTGCCGAAGCAGTCGCTTCTGACCTCAACAACGCCGGTTTTATTTTTGCCGGTCTAGGGGTGCTTTTCCCGGGACTCGACCACAAAGCGCTCGTCGCCGAATTGCGTGAACGACTCGTTGAGGAACTCGATTACGAAACCGAAGCCGCCAACCAGCGAGCATTCGCTCGCTATTACGACGGACATCCAACAATCCATATTCCGCATGTGATTGATCTCTATTCAAGCCGTCGTGTTCTCACTACCGAACTTTCCAATGGCGTCCGTTGGGAAGAACTCATGACGTGGAGCCAGAAAGAAAAGGATCTCGCTGCCGAGACGCTGTATCGCTTCGCGTTCGGCGGTTTGTATCGACTCGCGGCATTTAACGGTGATCCTCATCCCGGCAACTATTTGTTCCACCCCGGTGGACGCGTCACATTCCTTGACTTCGGCCTGGTCAAGTACTTCACCGCTGCCGAACTCGACGAGTTTGGCGAAATGATCCAACACATGGTGATCGATCACGATGCCGCCGCATTCCGCTCAACCGTCGAGCGTCTCGGGCTTCTTCCCGCCGGACTCGACGTGACCGACGCCGACGTCATCGACTACCTCGGGCACTTCTACGAATTCGTCGCCGTTGAAGGCGACTTCACCATCACACCCGCCTACGCATCCGAAACCGTTCGCCGCTTCTTCGACACCAGCGGCCCCTACGCCGTCATGCAGAAGGCCGCGAACCTCCCTGGAAGTTTCGTGATCATCCAGCGCATCAGCCTCGGCCTCTATGCGATTCTCGGCGAACTCCATGCGACCGGCGACTGGCGCAAGATTGCCGAGGAACTTTGGCCGTTCGTCGATGGCCCTCCATCAACGCCCATGGCCCTCGAAATCGATGCTTGGCGACGCCTTCGCCACCCCGATGCCAAGGGTGCGATGCTGTCACGGTGACACCTGACGACCAGACGTCCCTGACCAGTGCCCATGATCGCTGGGTCGACCGAGACGCTGCCGTTGTTTGGCACGGCTTCACTCAGATGTCGACCTATGCCACAAATCGGCCCGTCATCGTGGACTACGCCGAAGGACGCGAACTCGTCGACGTTGATGGAACCCGCTACCTCGATGCGATTTCATCGTTGTGGGTGACAACACTCGGTCACCGGGTTCCAGAACTCGATGCGGCAGCTCGTGAACAACTCGACCGTGTTGCTCACACCACGATGTTGGGCAACGGCAACCGAATCACGATCGAACTCGCAGAAGCTCTCGCTCCTCGTGTGCCGGTCAGCGAACCACATTTTCTCTTTGCGTCCGATGGCGCAGCCGCCGTTGAGCAAGCAATCAAAATCGCGTTTCAGTACTGGACGAATCAGGGCATCACGTCCCGAACTCGGTATCTCGCTCTCGGTGGGGCGTACCACGGTGACACCATCGGCGCGATCTCAATCGGGGCCGGTGGATTCGGAACCGACGTGTTCGATCCGCTGCGCTTCGACGTTCTGCGAGCTCCCGGTTACGACGACCTTGGCTGGGCCGACACCGCCGTTGCGATGATCGCCGCCCATGCACACGAACTCGCCGCCGTTGTCATCGAACCACTCGTTCAAGGCGCTGCGGGAATGTGGGTTACCAACCCCGAATCCATCGAACGCGTTGGCGATGCGTGCAGAGAACACAACGTCTTACTTATTGCCGATGAAGTCGCCACTGGATTCGGAAGAACTGGCACGTTGTTCGCGACTGAACAATGCCGACTCCGTCCCGACATCATGTGCATCGGGAAAGGCCTCACGGGCGGGTACCTCGCTATGGCTGCGACCGTCGCTTCTCGACGCGTCTACGAGGCTTTCCTCGGCCCCGACCTCAGCGAGATGACGCTGTATCACGGGCACTCTTTTTCTGGCAATGCACTCGCTGCTGCCGTTGCGCTCCGTCACCTTCAACTCTTCGAGGAACTCGAAGTTCTGGCCAATGTTCGCGACCGAGCCGCTCAATTACATGAACGACTTTCAGGGCTAGCGATCGACAACCCTGCCATCAAAGTTGTGCGCCAACGCGGCCTCATGGTGGGTGTTGAACTCAACCCACCCGCCGACGACCTCCGATGGGGCCGACGTGTTTGTGCTGCGTCGGTCGAACGCGGTGTCCTGCTTCGACCACTCGGTGACGTCGTCGTGATTATGCCCATCCTCACTTCTACTGCCGATGAGATCGACCGCATTGTCGATGTCTTGGCCGCTTCCATCGCCGAGGTGTGCTCGAAGTGAGCCCAAACCAAGCGACCGATTGGTCGACCTGGCTTGATGCGGAGATTGATTCGATCAAGAGCAGCGACCGATGGAGATCTCCCCGCGCATTTGACGCGAACGGTCCCACCGGAATCCTCAATGGTCAAACCGTTGTTTCGTTCGCCTCAAATGATTACCTCGGCCTCACCTCTCATTCCGCCGTAAAGGCTGCGGCTCGTGATGCAATCGATCGTTGGGGATCCGGCTCGGGAGCGTCTCGGCTCGTCGTTGGATCACGACCAATTCATCACGAACTTGAAACACACCTCGCCAGCTGGCGCGGTACCGAATCGGCGGTTCTCTTCCCCACCGGATTCGCAGCAAACCTCGGACTTCTCGCAACCCTCGGAGCCCGTGGCGTTGTCGTGCATTCCGATGAACTCAACCATGCTTCGATCATCGACGGCTGCCGAATGGCTCGCGCTAATGGTGCCGAGATTGTCACCTATCCCCACCTCGACCTCGAAACACTCGCCGTGCACTTGGAATCGCATTCCGACGCGCGCCAGGTCGTCGTCACCGACTCGGTGTTCTCTATGGATGGAGATGTTGCACCGATCGCTCAACTCGCAGAACTTTGTGCTCGCTATTCGGCATTACTTGTTCTCGATGAGGCTCACGCTGTCCTCGAACCCACTCCGCCACCACAGCTGGGTGGCACCACCATCGTCCAAGTCGGCACCCTTTCGAAAACACTGGGCGCACTCGGAGGTTTCGTTGCGGGACCAGCCGCAGTTATCGATCTACTCGTAAATCGCGCTCGGACCTACATCTTCACCACTGCTCCAAGTCCCGCCGACTCGGCAGCGGCACTCGCGGCAATAGGCGTTCTCGAATCCACCGAAGGCGCTGCGCTACGAGAACGATTGCGCTCATCTGTTGACCGCGTCCGACTCGGCCACCCATCGCCCATCATCCCCATTGTCCTTGGCGATGAGAGTGCCGCTCTTCGCGCATCACAAGAGCTTCTCGAATGCGGCCTTCTCGTACCTGCCATTCGCCCCCCCACCGTGCCGGTCGGGTCAAGCCGTCTGCGCGTGGCGCTCTCGGCGGCCCATACTGATGAGCAGATCACTGCACTACTTGACGCTCTAAGTACATTGGAAACGGATGGTGGCCGATGACCTTCGACGGATTACGACCACAACGCCTTGTCGTTGTTGTTGGAACTGGGACTGAAGTTGGAAAGACATGGGTCACGGCTCGCCTTCTCCGTGATCTGCGAGCTAACGGTGTCGATGTCGCCGCACGCAAGCCAGTGCAATCGTTCGATCCCGACGATTCACTGACAGATGCGCATCACCTTGCTGACGCATCGGGCGAACATCCGACCGACGTCTGCCCGCGACATCGTTGGTATCCGATTGCGATGGCGCCGCCAATGGCCGCCGATGCGCTTGCCCGTCCCGAGTTCTCCGTCGAAGATCTCGCAGCCGAAATCCAGTGGCCACTGCCGGCCCCCGATGTTGCGTTTGTTGAAACTGCGGGTGGTATCCGTTCACCAATGGCCAGCAATGGAGACGCCATTTCACTTATCGAACTTCTACAGCCCGACATTGTGCTTCTCGTCGCTGACGCAGGGCTCGGCACAATCAACTCAATTCTCCTGAGCCTCGAAGCAATCAACAGTGGCGCCCACGTCGCGACCCCTGTTGTTGTTTTAAATCGATTCGATCCTGCCGATGACTTACATCGTCGCAATCGCGACTGGCTTGTCCAACATCTTGACGTTGACGTTCTTTCAAGCGTCCCGGCAGTGCTGGCAAAAATCAAAGCAAACTAAGAATTTCCCCCTGATCAGGCCTGAAGTCCTGGTCGCCGCTACCGTCTGCTTCAGAGCATCGCAAGGACTACCGGTGAGGGGCGGGGAAATGACTGATGAATCGCAGTCCACGCAATCGGTCACTCCTACATTGACCCTCACCGAAGCAGCCGATCAACTCGGCGTGCACTACATGACGGTGTATCGCTATGTGCGCACCGGTCGTCTTCCCGCAGTGAAAGCTGGCGGTGGCTGGCTCGTTAACAAGGTCGCACTCGATGAATTTGCATCGACCCCAACGAAAACGAAATCTCACAAGAATGTCGATTGGCATGTACGGCTCTGTGACCGGCTCTTAGCTGGGGACGAAGCCGGCGCATGGAACGTGATCGAGGCATCGATGGTGTCAGGACTCGAACCTTCCGCTGTCTATTTAGAAGTTCTTGCTCCGGCTCTTGCCTCCATCGGAAGCGCTTGGGCGGCCGGCGAAGTATCGATCGCCGATGAGCATCGCGCTACTGCAGTCACGAATCGCCTGATCGGTCGTCTTGGGCCACGGTTTCATCGCCCTGGACAAACTCGCGGGACAATCGTCCTTGGGGCCGTATCAGGCGATCTGCATGCTGTTCCAACAGCAATTGCTTCCGACCTACTCCGCGGAAGTGGATTCACCGTCTTCGATCTTGGCGCCAATTCGCCGATTGAATCGTTCCTCGACGCTGCAGGCAGTGCCGACCGATTGATCGCAGTAGGAATCACTTCAAGCACTGCCGAAACCGACGATCAGATCATTGCCACTGTGAACGCCATCAAAGAAAAACTCGGGTGCCCCGTCGTAATCGGTGGCCACGGCATCGGCTCAAAAGCACGTGCTGCTCATCCCGAGGCAACAACGGCATCGGCCACAGAGATGCTTCTTGCTTTTGACCAAATTGCGGAATTAGCAATCTCGGCTCGCGCAAAAACTGCGTAAGTGGTCAGGCATGCACCGGCGTTAGCGCTGGTTTGCCAGCGAGTACGGCGATCACATTCTCACAACACAATCGAACCATGTCCCCGCGCGCTGATGTCGATGCAGATCCAAGATGTGGCGCTAGTACAACATTGTCGAGACTTACCAAACCCTCAGTAATTTTCGGTTCGAATTCGTAGACATCGAGACCGGCCGCGGCGATGCGGCCCTGTTGAAGCGCTGCAACTAACTCGACTTCATCGATTAATGCACCACGACCCGTGTTTACAAGTACGGCCGTGGACTTCATCGACTGAAATGTCTGCTGATTGAACAGGTGTCGACTTTGCTCATTCAGTGGTGCATGCAGTGACACAAAGTCTGAGCGACGCACCAACTCATCAAAAGAAACAAATTGAGCACCCAGTGAAGACTCGATTTCAGGAGCAACACGATTGCGATTGAAGTAGATGATCTCCAATCCGAAACCCTTACCCCGCCTCGCGACTGCTTGACCGATTGCACCCATTCCAACAATGCCCAGCGTTCGCCCCTGCAGCGGTTCGCCAAGCAACTGCATCGGACCCCAACCGGTCCACTCCCCCGCACGAACCATTCGCTCGCCGGCCCCAAGGTTCCGTGCAGCGGCAAGAAGCAGCGCCCACGCAAGATCGGCAGTGGCTTCGGTCAGTACACCGGGAGTATTCGTGACCTCGATACCGCGTTTTCGAACAGCTCCGACGTCGATATTGTCATGCCCAACCGCGTAGTTGGCGATGACTTTCAGTGCAGGTGCCGAATCAAGCAGTTCGCTATCGATGCGATCGCTCAGCATGCAGATCAGTGCATCGGCATCTCGAACCCCCGCCAACAACTCCTCTCGACTGAGCGGACGATCTTCTGGATTTGATCGAACCTCAAATCCAGAATCTTTCAGGAGATCGATTCCTGGCGCGGGCAGAGGACGCGTAACGAAGACGTGAGAAGCCATGCGACACCGTGCCACAACTGACTCAGTAGATGGTGCTTCCCGTTTCCGCCGGGACAAACGTCACTGGGGCTTCGAACGCCGCTCGGCGGGCCACCCTTCTCAGCGCGCCAAGTAGCGGCCGACCAGCGATGACAAGAAACAGCGCAGTAAACACTGCCCGAGGAATATCAAACCCGAATGAAGTGGTGATGTGGAAGCCCCAAAAACGACGGAGGTTCTCGGCCACCGAATCACCAGCGACATAGGACACCGTCGTGTCACCTGAACTCACAAACGGCCAGAACCAAAGGTTCATCACCAACCCGTAGGCAAGAGCCGAGAGGGCTCCGTAGATCGCAAGGAGGGCAACCTCAAGTCGCCCACGCGCTGGGGGCAAACAACCGGCAAAGAATCCGATCCACGCCGCACCGAACATCTGAAACGGAAGCCACGGACCAACGCCGCCTGTGATGAGTGCACTTACGAAAAGTGTCAGCGCTCCAAGAACAAACCCAAAACCCCGACCGAATACTCGCCCTGCCGGAACCAGGAGGAAGAACACCGGCTCAAACCCTGCCACCCCACCACTTGGGAGTCGCAACACCGCCCCGCTCGCTGCCAGCACACCAAGTAGTGCCACCGATTTCGCGTCAAGGGAACCATCGGCCAACTCGGCAAGGATTACACCAATCAAAAGCGGAATAAGAATCACAAAAATCCAGGGGGCATCGGCACTATGCGAAGCATCAAGCGCAGAGTTCGCGGATGCGAAGAGGGGCCAAGCAAATGCGACGACTCCCAAGGCAAACGCAGCAATGAGCAGGGCCCACGATGTCGCACCTAAACGAATCACGTCAATCCGATGGTGTCCGGATCGTTTCATGAGAAGGGAAGATCGCCAACCGCCGCAAGAGCGAGCTCGACTTCATGAACTGTAAGCAGCGGTAACGGTGCCAGAACTTTCGCTACTTGCGGTGCAAAAACGGGTGAGTGAATGACAACATCGCGAGCAGGACCATCGGAGACGACCTCTCCTTCGGCAAGCACGACGCAGCGATCGGCAACGGCGGCGACTACTTCAACGTCGTGCGTCGCGATAACCACGGCATGGCCTTCATCCGCCAATCGACTGAGCAACTCAACCAGTCGTTGCTTGGCCCCGTAATCAAGTCCTCGTGTCGGTTCGTCGAGCAATAACAACGGGGGCTCTGATGCCAACACGATAGAGAGCGCCAGCCCTAGGCGTTGTCCCTCCGAAAGATCACGGGGATGCGCAGTCGGATTGACATCAGGAACGATTTGATCAAGTACCGAACGTGTTGTTCCGGAGTCAAGGCCGGCATCGCGATCAGAGGCGCTGCATTCGGCAGCAACCGTGTCGTGATAGAGCAAGACGCCGCTGTCTTGCGGAACCAATCCGGCGACACGAACGACGTCATGAGCCGAAAGTCGATGCGGCTCGGCGCCCATTACCCGCACAGTTCCCGAGGCGGGTTCGCGCAGTCCGACGAGATGATTTAGCAATGTCGACTTTCCTGCGCCGTTGCGACCCATCAGTGCAACGACTTCACCGGCTCGGAACTGCAGTTCGATGCCGCGCAGTGCAGTGATGGGCCCGTATGACGCCTGAAGACCGTCAGTGATCGCAACAACATCTCCGACCACGCGCGAAGTCCGTCGAAAAGCAGACAGTTCAACTTCGGCGAGTCGCTCACGCAAAGGTCCCGCGAGACGGCGGGCATCTCGCACCGAAAGAGGAAGCGGCGACCAACCAGCTAACCGGCCGAGTTCGACCACCGGCGGCGCAACTGAAGATTGACCAAAAACTTCGGCGGGTGTTCCCACGACTACGGGGCGGCCATCGCCAGGAACCATCACGATTCGATCGGCGTACTGAACGACTCGTTCGAGTCGATGCTCAGCGATGAGCACCGTGATCCCGAGGTCGTGGACCAAGCGAGTGAGCGCGGCGAGCACCTCTTCAGCTGCAGCTGGGTCGAGGGCGGACGTTGGTTCGTCGAGAACAAGAACTCGTGGACCGGCAGTAAGCACGGAACCAATCGCCACTCGTTGCTGCTGCCCACCAGAGAGCGAGGCGAGCGGCCGATGTCGGATTTCGTGCAGACCAAGGAGATCGAGAATGTCTTCAACGCGACGGCGCATGACCTCAGGCGCAACGCCGAGGTTCTCCATTGCATAGGCCAGTTCGTCTTCGACGTAATCGGTGACGAATCCAGCCGCCGGATCTTGACCAACGACACCAACGACATCGGCGAGATCTCGCGGCGGGAGGTCGGCCGTGCTCTTGCCGTTGATTACGACTGAACCAGCCAGCACGCCACCAGAAAAACGTGGAACTAATCCGTTCACCGCGCGCAGCAAGGTGGATTTCCCTGAGCCCGTGACGCCAACTACCAGACACAACTCCCCTTCGGGAACCTCAAACGAGACATCCACCAGTGTCGGAGCGGTGGCATCGGGATAGGTGATCGTCACATGTTCAAACCTGATCATGCCGCGACCGCCATAGAAGTTGACACTGCTGCGAGAGTCGGGGGCGGAGGAGCGAACCACGCCGGAAGCGTTGCGATAAGAAGCCCGAGCACCGCGACGACAGGAACTGCTGGAACCTCAAGTGGATTCGTTGACGGATTGAGCGCGTCGCCCATCCTGTCTGCGAAGACGAACGATGCAAAGGCAACGATGCCAGCAACCGAAACAATCCATTCCGGTTTCACCCATGGATCGGGTCGGTAGCGAGTCCGCTCGGCGGAACGACCGCCAGCAACGAGCGAGCCCACGAGGGCTATCACCCCGACCGCGAGCGCCGGGAGCCGGAACGCTGCAGGTGCCGCCGGATCGAGGAGTCCGTAGGAGCCGATCGTTAGAGCGACGAGGCCGAGCAAAACCAAACCAACGGAACGCCGACGCTGAGAGACCGACGCTCCACCCCGTCGGCCGTAGCCCCGACTGTCCATCGATGCAGCGAGAGCGACAGCGCGATCAAGAGCTCCTTCAAGTACAGGCAAGGCTGACGCTGACCAGGCTCGAAGTCCACGATCTGAACGACCACGGAGTCGACGCGCTTCACGAACCTGACGCGATGCAACAATCGCCTGTGGCGCAAACGTGAAGGCGACCGTCACCGCCACGCCTGCTTCGTAGAGCACCGTGGGCAGGGCTCGCAGCATGCGATAAGGACTGCACAACGAAGTGGCCGCACCGAAACAAGCCAGCACTGTTGCGAGCCGAAGTCCTTGGTAGAGCGCCGCCATTAACGATTCGAGCGTGACCGGTCCACCCAGACTCACACCAGCCGCCCACGAAGGAAGGGTGACCTCGGGAATGGAAAAGAGTGTTGTCCCAGGGACACGAACGCCGAAAAGGATCTGAAACACAACACGGAACACCACAACGATGAGTCCGAGTCGCAGGAAACTTGCGAACGACCGAGACCACGGCACATCGGTTCGACGGGAGACCACGACCCATCCGGCGACCGCGATGATGAGACTGAGCAATACGGGGTTCGTCGTGCGTAATGCACATGCAGCGAGTGCCACCGCCCACAACCACCATGCCCCCGGGTGCAACATTCGCGGCGCAGTCATTGAGACCTACGAGTCTGTATCCAAGCGCCGCCCGTCATCATGGCGATAAGAACAAACACCGCCGCAATAGCGAACCATCGACCAAGATTTGAGTCGCTCGTTCGTGATGACGCCAGCGCAACACCCTCGACAGCAATCGGTTCAAGCGTTGTCGTCGCAATCGAAGCGACATCGAGTGAATCGAAAGTTTGTTCAGGAGAAACATCGATCGTCATAGAAGAACTCAGCGACGGTACGGTTCCACTTGCTGCCGCTGGTTGCTCAACAAAAGCGGGCTCGCCTGGACGAAGAGATGGAAAGAGTGATTGCGACGGAACGATCCGCGGCGCCGGGTCTTGCGCGCTACCGGTTCCCCCACGCACGTAACGCCAGCCCTCGATGTCGCCATCGGAAAGTCGTCGTGTAAATGGATTGATGTTGCCGAAGACCCAACTTCCAGATCGGCCGATGAAATATCCCCAATAGTCAAAGCCACCGGCATTGTGATCGCCGCATCCTGCGGCCGGCAGTCCATCAATTGCACATAACAAACCGCTTGACCCATAACGAACAGAGCCAGTTCCGAGTTCCGCACTGCGTCGGGCCAATAACTGCGAACCCGTAGTCCCGGCAGGGACGACGAGGCAGGTCGCCGAAGCGCCTCCACCGAGATCAGACGAATCGACAACGACCACCACACGAATTTCCCCACCGGAAAGGGGTCCGGAGCAAGACGAAGCCTCGGCGCGGCCACTCGTCGTAACAATCAATCCCGCAAGCGCGATGACACCCACACAACAAACCGCCATCGCTCGACACGCGCGTGACATTTGCGCACGCAACATTGCGGAGGAGGAACGACGGGTGCTCACGGTATGCGGTGTCTCGGTTCTTTTTCTGGTCTGATTTCAGGTCTGCCACAGGCGCCTACGTGTGCCGGTCTATGGGTGCGAGACCCGACCGGACCACGGACCAAGGCCGCCGACCGAACCGAGCCCCACCTCCCGTAATCCGACGACGGTCTGTGATGGAGCAATCCCCTCGAAGCAGGCAGTCCGGCTCGTGGCCGCCCGGAGAATCTCCCCAGAGGCCACCTACGGTTGCGGGTCAGCGCCGGAATCAGACCGGCTTCCCCTGCTGCGGTGGGTCAAGTTGTCTTTACACCCCACCACATGGGGTGGCCCCCGTCAATCACCGAAAGCGATACTCGTCCGACCGGCGGTTTCGCGCCGTCGAGTCCTATCCTCAACTCATGACCACCGAGCCAAATCTGCCTCCGGGGCTAACCGCCATTGCTGAAGCGATCGGCTCGGCACTTGGCAATGTCCGATTGCGGCTGGGTCGAGAACTCCGCACCCTGATCTCCGGAGACAACCCTCCGGTGCGAGATCTCACCAAACCCTTCGACGGCGACCCTGGTCTTTTCGGACCCGACAGCGTCACATGGCGAGTCCATTCCGACGGTTCGATGCTCATCGGCGGATTACGCGCCCTTCTCGTGCAGTTGATGCACCCTCTCGCTATGGCCGGTGTTGCCGAACATTCCGATTACCGACGCCATCCCCTCGACCGCCTCAGCGCAACGAGCCAATTCGTTGCTGCCACGACGTTCGGCACAACCGAACAAGCCACCGCGGCATTCGAAATGGTGACTCGAGTGCATCAACGAGTCGTCGGCCTCGCACCTGATGGTCGCGAGTACTCGGCCAATGACCCTCACCTTCTTTCATGGGTCCATCATGCAGAGGTCGATTCATTCCTTCGCGCCTATCAACGCTACGGAGCAACAACTCTGACTTCCGCTGAAGCCGATCGCTACGTCGATGAAATGGCAATCATCAACGACCGTCTCGGGGGCAATGAGTCAGCGCATTCTGTCGCCGAACTCGACCAGTGGATGCAAAAGATTCGTCCGGAACTCGAGGCCGGCCAGCAGGCCCGCGACGCTGCTCGTTGGCTCATGCTCGCTCCCCTTCCGCTTGCGGCCCGCACCGCGTATGGCGTGATTGCGCCTGCCGCTGTGGGCATGCTCCCCACGTGGATGCGCGAAGACCTCAAACTGCCGTTGGTTCCGGCCCTTGATCCGCTGATCGTTCAACCCGCAGCCCGGGCGCTGATCCGCACTCTTACATGGGCTATCGAAGGTGTCATCGAAGCAGACGCAGCCTGACGTCAACCACGTTTCTAGATGCCGTAGCCACCATCGATATCGAGCATCTGGCCAGTAATGAAATCGGCTCGATCAGACGCGAGGAAACAGACCGCCTCGGCGATATCGACCGCGTCACCGAACTTCCTCAATGGAATGTTCCGCATTGTCACTTCAAGCGCGGCGTCGTCAAGATCACCCGAGGCCATAAGCCGTGCAGCCATTCCGTCAGTCAGCATTCCTGGGCCAACGCAATTCGCGCGCACACCGAAGCGTCCTTCTTCAGCTGCAAGGGCGCGAACCACGGCTTCGACTGCACCCTTCGTCCCTGATGACAAGCCATCACGAACTGGATAACGCCGAGTAGCTGCCGTCGTTACCGCAACAATGCTGCCTCCTGCTTTTCGCAGGTGTTCAAGCGCTGGCTGCACAACATTGAAGAAGGCGATGGCCTCGCCTTCGATCTGTGCTCGATACGCCGAAGGTTCAACGCGACTCAGATGAATCTGCGTGACATGCGGTCCTGCCGCATGCACGAGCGTGTGAAGACCACCAAACTCTCCGACCGCTGTTTGAATTACCGCTGAAGCGGCCGACTCGTCAACAAGATCAGCAGGAATCGCTGCGACTCGGACATCAAGCGACGAAAGTTCAGCGATGATTGCATCGGCTGCATCATGGTTTGCTCGATAGGTGAAAAGAACATCACTGCCGCGATCAGCCAGCATGCGCACGATCGCAGCGCCGATGCCACCACTTCCACCTGTCACCACGGCTGTGCCGCTCCGGCCTGCAAAATCGCCCACGTGTGCTCCCTTGTCGAGACCTGCCCGATAACGGTACCTGTCTTCACCACTGTGTCAGAACGCTTCTCTGTCACAACGCGATACCCAGCACGACTCGCAGGAGGTTGAAGTTCCTGGGCGTTTGCTTCGGAACCCTCGCCACTCTCGGAAGTAGCATCGTGACGTCGTGACTGATGCTCCCACCCCCGCTTCTGCAACAGGCCGAGCCATAAAGCTGCGACCTCGCACACGGCTCGCCGTCGCTGCCGGTCGTTTCGTAGCCCGGGTCTCTCGTGTTGTGCATTTCGGGACAGGTTCGGTAATCGGCGGTCGAGTGTCGTTGCTTATTGACAAAAATCTGCTGTCGGAACTCACTGCATCTCGGGATGTCGTCATTGTGAGCGCGACGAACGGAAAGACCACAACGACAAAACTTCTCTCAAGCGCACTCAGCTCCGATCGACCAGTTGTGTCCAATTGGTTAGGCGCGAATATGACACCCGGAATTGTTGCGGCACTTGCCGCCGCCAACGCAACTGATACGGCAGTTCTTGAAGTAGACGAACGTTGGGTCGATTCAGTTCTGCGTGCCACCAGCGCAAACACAGTCGTCCTGCTCAATCTCAGTCGCGATCAACTTGATCGAACACAAGAAGTTCGCAAGCTCGCAGAGCAGTGGCGGGTAGCGCTTGAGGCAACTCCACCCCAGACCGTCATCGCTAATGCCGATGATCCGCTCGTGGCATGGGCCGCACTCGCAGCTCCAAATGTTGTGTGGGTTGGCACTGGTCAAGATTGGACTGCCGATGCCGCTGGGTGTCCTGCGTGTTCGGGTCGCATTGACTTCGCCGACGAGGGTTGGGCCTGCTCGGACTGCGACCTTCGACGACCTTCCGTCGATGTGGCAATCAACGACGGCGTCATCGCCATCGAGGGCAAAACCATCGCCGGAGAACTCGCGCTTCCTGGTCGCGTCAATCGGGTCAATGCTGCGTTCGCACTCGCTGCTGCGTCAGCGATGGGGGCTGACCTCGACCAAGCATTCGATGGTCTCGACGACGTTCGCGAAGTTGCGGGTCGATATCGGATCGCCCAACTTGGCGACAGTCGCATCCGGCTCCTGTTGGCCAAAAATCCCGCTGGTTGGCACGAGGCCCTCGAACTCCTTGAAGGGCCATCAACACCTCTCGTGGTTGCCATCAATGCCCGAATCGCCGATGGTCATGACCCATCGTGGCTGTGGGACGTCGCTTACGAACGCATCGGTCAACGATTTGTCGTCGCGATCGGTGAACGACGACACGACCTTGCGGTTCGATTCCGTTACGGCAACATCAATCACGTTGTCGCCGATGATCTCGAATCAGCCATCGAATTGGTTCGTCAGTCACCTACCTACGATCCGACTCTTCCCATCGATATTGCATCGAACTACACCGCTTTTCAGGACCACCTCGAGTATGTGGGCGGTGTGCTGTGACGTCACTCCCCACCACTCGCCTGACCGACTCCGCGGTCCGGATTGTTTCGCTCTACCCAGACCTCCTCGGAACATACGGCGACGGAGGCAACGCAATCGTATTATCTCGTCGACTCGAATGGCGCGGAATCGCTGTTGAACACATCACTGTGGATGCGGGCGAACCAGTTCCCGATTCAGCAGACTTGTACCTCGTCGGCGGCGGCGAGGATGGCCCGCAGGTTCAGGCCACTCGAGAACTCGAACAGAGCCAAGGTCTTCATCGCGCAGTGGAGAACGGCGCTGTCGTTCTTGCCATTTGCGCGGGGATGCAGATCCTTGGACATCGGTTTCCGGACGTGAATGGAACGAGTCGTCCGGGACTTGGACTTCTTGATTGCGAAACCGTCCGTGTCGACCGAACTCGGGCGGTTGGCGAACTGCTTACAACGAGTGCGCAACTCACGACCGCCGATGGGATCATCGACCTCGGACCACTAACTGGATTCGAAAATCACGCTGGTCGGACAATTCCCGGCAATTGCTCTCAAACTCTTGCTTCGGTTGAAGTCGGAGAAGGTAACGGCGACGGAACTGAGGGCGTGATTACCGGAAAAATCGTAGGCACCTACCTGCATGGTCCCGTGCTTGCTCGCAACCCGTTACTCGCCGACGCGCTTTTGGGTTGGATCGTCGGGGCTTCAGCTCTCACTCCGCTTAATGACACCGACGTAGAGTCATTGCGCGTAGAACGGATTCAAGCCGCTCGCGATCATGAACTCGCTCCTCGGCGGTCTTGGCGAGACATTCTGCGACGCTCATGACTTCCGAACTCACACAACCGCGCCACACGGTGGGTTCCATTGCTCAAAATGCGCTGGTCACGCTCACACTCGCTTTCTTGGTGCTCGGCGACGTCCTTGCATTCAATCAACTCGCGACACAATCTGCGACAGACGCAATTTTGCAGTTGCTGGTGTTCTCCATCGGTGGCGCCGGCTTCGTTGCGTTCCTTCGCCAAGCGGTTTTTGGAACCACGCCGAAGGAACGTCTTCTCGCCCTCATCCCTGGCGCAGTGAGTGCCGCAGCATTGATCGGCTGGAAGATGCAGTTCCCTGTTGGTTGGTCGATCACGGTTACCGCCGTCGCAGCAGTGGCCGTCGCGACGGTTGTCGTTCGGCAGCTTTGGAGCCCCTCGGCCGAACGGGATGGCGATGCCGCCCAACTTCTTGGCCTGCTCTGCCTCGCCCAAACGATCGTCTTTGTCTATTTCGCGGTGCTTGCCACCGCCGATGCCAGTTCGACTCTCTTCGGCTGATCGACGAGGTAGAGGAATCGTCCCCTCGAATCCGCACCCGAACAGGCACGGCCCATCGTCGAAACCGTAATGTGACCGCATGACAATCAACGTTGGAGACACAATCCCCGCCATCGATCTGTTCATCATGGGCGCGGCCGGACCCGAAAAGGTCAACACCGCCGATGTGCTCGGATCAGGCAAAGTCGTACTGTTCGCGGTTCCCGGTGCATTCACTCCGGGATGTTCGAAGGTTCATCTTCCTGGCTTCGTCCAGCAAGCAAACGAACTCACCGGCAAAGGCGTCGATCGAATCGCTTGCATCTCCGTCAATGACGCGTTCGTCATGGGCGCGTGGGGCGAGGACCAGCAAGTCGGTGACTCGATCACGATGCTTGCCGACGGCAATGGCGAATTCACACAGGCCATGGGCTTGGTCATGGACGGAACCGGATTTGGCCTCGGCGTTCGCTCAAAGCGCTACGCCGTCATTATCGAAAACGGCGTCGTCACCAATCTCGACGTCGATGAAAACGGCGGCGTCGAAGTGAGCTCCTGCTCAGCGGTGATCGGGCGGCTGTAAGCCTGCTCTCATCAAGCAAGACAGCACTATTCGCGCTCGGGTCTGGGGGAACCCAGACCCGATTCGCGCTCGAATTCAGATCAAACGACCAGCGAGATAGCCAGTTCGAACCGCGCCTTCGATGTAACCCACGCTTGCGGCATCGCCTACGACGTGAACATCGAAACCATCGGCGCGAAGTTGTTCCGCAATCGATTCATCGGCGTGCACGCCACTGGCGATGACAACAGCATCGGAACGAACCGTGTGTGTCTCTTCTCCGGCTTGATACGAAACACCGCTCTCAGTGATCCCCGTGAGTTGCGCTCCGGTGATGAACGACACGCCGTGATTGCGGGCTTCAAACAACGCTCGGGCCCGGCGAGGATGGGCCATTTCGACGCCCAATTTGTCGCCTTCTTCGAGCACGGTGACCGTTCGACCCCTCTCAGCGAGATATTCGGCCAATTCGACTCCAACCAATCCCCCACCGACAACGACAACTCGCTTGCCGATTGGCATCCATCGCTTCGACATTGACCGAACGCGATCCATGCTGGACATAAACCCAAGCGATCGACCAACCGAGACCATCAGACGGCGATGAACAGGCAGCCGGGCAGCGGCTGCTGGATCATCCCCCGTGAGGAGTCCTCGCAGATCATCTCCGGAGAACACGTGGGGAAGATCGGCACCAGAAATGTCCGGACGCTCTCTGCGGGCCCCTGTGGCAACGACGACCACGTCTGCCTGCAATTCCCGAAGTAGGTCGGCGGTCGCTGGAGTTGAAGTTCGGATGTCCACATCAAGAAGTGAAATTTCGGTACTCAAATACCGCACGAGTTCAGCGTTCATTGGAGTTGTGAGCGACGAGAATCGCGCTGTACCTCCGAGGTGGGGCGATTTTTCCAACAGTGTGACGGAATGACCGCGAACCGCAGCGACTCGCGCTGCTTCCAATCCTCCTGGACCACCACCAACGACCACAACCCTGCGTCGTTCAGTTGCCGGACGAAGTGGACCTTCGTCGTAGTGCCCCAGTTCGGCATTTACGGCACAGATGGGCGCACCGTCCCAGAAATTCTGAGCCACACAAACGAAACAGTTAATGCAGGTGCGAACCCGTTCAGGTGTTCCCGATAACAACTTCGCTGGTAGATCCGGATCGGCCAATAATTGTCGACCCATCGAAACAAAATCACAATCGCCATTTTTCACATGTGTTTCTGCTGCGTCAGGGAAGATGCGACCGACAGCGATGACTGGAATCGACACTGACTTCTTGACCACTGCTGCGAGACCGAGATACTGATCGGGTTGCCAAGGAAGCGGACCATTTGTAAACCCGACTCCCATCGAATTGGGACCAGAAGCTGTTACATGTATCGCATCGGCTCCCGCGGATTCCGCGAGCACGGCGTACTCGGCGGAAAGTTCCGGGGTGATCCCGCCGTCTACATATTCACGACCATCAAGTCGCACGATGATTCCAAAATCTGCGCCACAGCGTTTACGTATCGCTGTGACGATCTCGACAAGTAAACGGGCGCGATTTTCAACTGAGCCGCCGTACTCATCATCACGAAGGTTGTAATGCGGCGATAGGAATGTCGAAATCAGATACCCATGCGCCGCGTGAACTTCGATGCCATCGAGCCCGGCTTTCTGAACACGCTCTGCGGCATCAGCAAACTGATCGACGACCCATGCAAGATCCTCGGCGGTAGCAGCGCGCTGTTGTGCTCGCTTTCCTCCCGTAAGCCCCGCCATCTTCATCAGTTCATCCATCGTGACGGAACTGAGATCGTTCTCGTCCGCCGGCAGTGGGACTGACGGAACAAGTTGTTCACGGTCCTGCATCGCGTCAACACCGGCAGTTTTCCCGTGATGACAAGCCTGCACGAACATTTTCGAGCCATGTCGATGCGCCGCTTCAGCTAAGCGCTTCAGCCCTGGGATGAATCGATCGTCGGAGAGTGCGGGTTGATGAAGCGAGGTTGCGCCAATCGGCCACGCCACTGCCGAGGTTTCAAGAATGAGGAGGCCCACTCCACCGCGAGCACGCGCCTCATAATGCGCAACGTTGAGATCGGTGATCTCCCCGTCATCGCAGCTGTTTTGGTCCATGGCGGGCAAGACAATTCGATTCCGAGTTTCAACCGAACCGATGCGGCCCTGCGTGAGAAGTGTGGGATGCGGCACGCACAGATCCTATGACCCAATCCTCAGACAAGCCTCGTGACGCGCCGGTGCCCCGCCGAGGCGGGGCACCGGGACTAACACCATTGCAACACCTAGGTGCTGCGAGGAATTCAGCTAACGACTTTGGCCTTCAGTTTGTCGAATTCGGCCTGATCGATGACGCCACGATCCTTGAGGTCGGCAAGACGATGAAGTTCGTCGGCCGGCGTGGTACCTGCTGCGTTGCGGATGTAGTTCTGCATCGCTGCTTCTTGTGCCTTTGCAGCTTCGATCTCATGCTCGTGCATCTTGCCGCCACGAACGATGAGGTAGGCGAGGACGCCAAGAAGATTGAAAGCGATGATGGCGACAACCCAGACGGCCTTATGGAGACCACCCATGTCACGGCTGCGGAAGATGTCGATGAAGACACTGATCGCTAACCAGATCCAGATGAAAAGACAGGTGAAATAGAGCATGGTGATGAGAACTTCACCGACACCCCAATTCGTGCTTGCTGCAAACATGATTCCTCCTGGGTGCCCTAATCGACACGTCGAACGGCACGAGACGGTCTCTCGCGACCCAGAAAGACTACCGGTATCCGAACTTCACATGATGTACCTAGAACTTTTTTTTGTTCCAAGATTGAGTTACGGCGTTATCGCTGTCCGCGACACCGGCTCTGGAGTTGCTTGGCGGCGATACATGGCCCGCTGCAGTGCATCGAGCAAGACATCACGCGTCTCTCGAGGGTCGATGAGTTCATCAAAACCAAGGTTTTCGGCTGACCTATATGAGGCCTGCAACTCTGCGTCGCGCAACATCGCCGCTTCATCAGCATCGGCGTTGGTCGCTCGACTCATTGCGTTCGCTCCCATCGCTCCCATCGTCGCTCCCGGGTAGGCAAACGTTGCCGACTGATGATCGAAACCAACGAGCGACATCACCATCGATCCGAATCCGTAGGCCTTACGCAACGTCAGATGCAGTTTCGGACTTGTTGCCTGAGTTTGCGCGGCGAACATTCGCGCCCCCGAACGCAGTACTCCGTCGCGTTCTGATGCACTTCCCGGCAACATCCCTGGATTGTCAGCGAGGAAGACCAACGGAAGATGGAACGAATCGGCGACCATGATGAAATGTGCAGCCTTGTCCGCAGCGGCTGCATCAATGGAACCAGCCATCACGGTCGGCTGATTTGCGATCACAGCAACCGATTCGCCCCCGAGACGAGCGAGCCCGCAGATCATCGACTGGCCAAAGTTGGGTTGTACTTCAAACCAGGAACCATCGTCGACCACAACATCGAGTACCGCTCGCATGTCATAGGCCCGTCGAGAATCACTCGGGATGATCGACAGAAGTTCGTCGGTCGAGCGGAATCCTTGGTCATCGCTCTGTTCGGCAGGTAGATGCGGGGCAAAACTCCACGCGCTCGATGGAAAGAACGATAGATAGACGCGCAACATATCGAGAGCAGTCTGATCGTCGGGCGCAACGTTGTGAATGAGTCCGCTTGGAATAGCGACAGAAGGTCCGCCGAGGTCTTCCTTGGTTATGTCTTCACCAAGTGACTCGCGAACAACAGGCGGACCAGCGGTGAACACTGCTGCGTCTTGCGTCATCACGCTGAAATCAGACATCGGGACGATGAGCGCGCCGTGTCCGGCTGACGGTCCCATCACGGCACTCAAAACAGGGATCTTGCCGGAACACTGCGCTTGAATAAGCAGATCGGTCGGCGCGCGGCCACCGCCACCACCACCACGATGACCAGCGCCTTCAAGCAACATGATGAGCGGAATGCGCTCGGCTAAGGCAAGTTCCGCAAGTCGGTATCGCTTTGACGAACTACCGGGACCGATTGAACCGGCCAGCACGGTGAAATCCTCCGCACCAATCATTACCGGCCTGCCGTCGATTCGACCGGCGCCAGCAACAATTCCATCGCCTGGCACCTCTCCAACAAGCGTTCCAAGTTCGCGGAATGTTCCTGAATCAAGGAGGTAGTCGACACGAGCACGCGCATCGAGCTGACCTTTCGCGTGTTTCTTCGCCAGTCGTTCTTCGCCACCCATCGCCCGCGCTGCCGTGCGACGCTGCGCGAGGTCATCAAGGGCCGGCCCCCACCCACCGGGAAGTTCAGATGGATTCGATTCGACGCTTTCGCTCACGGATACTCCTGCTGCAGTTCGATCAGGGCCGGGGTGGACGCATGTCCGGCATCGCCCGAAGCGTATGGCCCCCGTCGACCGTGAGATGTTGACCCGTCACCCAACTCGATTCGGGACCAGCAAAATAGCGGATGGCATGGGCAATGTCCTCGGCCTCTCCCCCGCGGTCGATCGCCTGTTGCTCAAGGAACCGGGACAGAAGTTCGGGGTTTTCAAACATTCGAGCCGTTGACTCGGTTCGTGTCAGGCCCGGTCGGACCGAGTTCACGCGGATATTGCGCTCTCCGAGTTCGTCGGCGGCGACGTCGACCAGCGCATCGACTGCGGCCTTTCCTGCGCGATACGACGCGAGACCCCGAGTGGAAAATACAGCCGCCGTCGAAGAGACCGCGACAAAGGACCCGCCATTGGTCATCATCGGAGCGGCGTAGTGCAACAACATGTACACAGGACGCACGTTCTTATCGACCTCTGCGCTGAACGCGTCGCATTCATAATCGAGAACCTTCATTGGCGTTCCCCCGCCAGGCACAGTTATAGCGATATCGAGTCGCTCACCTTCACTGGCCACATCGACGGCATGAGCAATATCTTTCTCGACCATCGTGTCGCATGCGACCGACGCAATCGACAACCCCTCTGCCGCAAGTAACGCGACCACAGACGCCATGCGATCTTCGCCTCGAGCAGCAATCGTGACTCGGCAACCATCAGCGGCGAGAAGCCGCGTCGTCGCCAAGCCAATGCCGCTACTGCCGCCCACTACGACTGCGCGAGTCCCCGCAAGGAGTGATCCTGTCGTCATGCGTCGTTTCTAGCAGTCTCGCCATGACTGCGACGGTGCTGCTGAGGCCCACCGACTACCGTTCCCCCGAGAACGGGGGGCCATATGACAACTGCTGTCGATCCACTTCTTGCGCAAGCAAGTGAACTCACCGGAGGCCTCGCTGATTTCGGCGACGGCTCATTTCGCGATGGTCTCGAGATCTTTCTCCAATCCGGAGCGAACGAGGGTCAACTCACCGAGATCGGCAAGGCCGCTCTGGAAGGAATGGCGCTCAGCAATCTGGTGAACCGCCTCAATGTTGTCGAGTGGCACCGCACCCACCCGGCGCTAGCCACTTCGCGTATCGATTCACCAATCTTTCTCATTGGTTTGCCCCGCACGGGAACAACAGCGCTCAGCCACCTTCTCTCCGTTGACCCTGCCAATCGTTCGTTGCTCGGCTGGGAGATCAACCAATCGGTGCCGCCTCCGACCACCGCGACCTATCGCACCGACCCACGATTCGTAGCGGCCATGGAAGCGCCCGACATGCTCGGCATGATTAATCCCGAGTTCAAGGCAATTCACCACGATCCGCCCAACATGCCACTTGAATGCGCAACCGTGCTGGGTCAGCACTTCTCAAGTCTCCATCTCTCCACGACGTTCAATCTGCCGTCGTACATGGACTGGATCAGAACCAACGATCACACTCAGGCCTACGAGTGGCACCGAACCGTTCTGCAAGTCTTGCAATCGCAATGTCCGGGACAATGGCAATTGAAGTCACCAGTTCATCTCATCGACCCGTCCGCTATCGCCGCGGTCTACCCCGATGCGCGATTCGTCCTTACGCATCGAGATCCAGTGAACGTCATCGCATCGGTGTGCAGTCTCGTACGGTCACTTGCTGGAACATTTACCAGTGCCGATTGGCAGGACTACATACGCCAAACATGGCCTGAAGTTGTCGGCAGTCTCCTTGATAACCAAAACGCTTTTCGAGACTCACAAATTGCGGCAGGTCGAGGTGATGCATTCGTTGATGTCGCCTACAGCGATCTTGTGGGCGATCCCATAACGACAATCGCTTCGCTCTACGAACACCTCGGTGAAAATTTCTCCGCCGAAGCAGAGTCAGCGATGCGCGCGCACAGCGCAGAGCACAAAAAAGATCGTTTCGGATCTCATTCCTATTCACTCGAAGAATGGGGCCTTGATCGCGATGCACTTACCGAACGCGTCCAGCCGTATCTCACTCGATACGCCGAGTACTTGGAGTAGCTATGTCTGATATCGAACAACTTCTCGACAACAACGACACCATCGGCCTCGCTGCTCTCGTTAAAGCCGGCGACGTCAGCAGCAGCGAACTCGTAGAAGCGTCAATCGCAAGAATCGAATCACGTAATTCCACTCTTAATGCGGTCGTTGCGAAGCGATATGAAGAGGCACGCGCAGAAGCCAGTCGTGTCACATCAACATCACCCATCGCTGGCGTTCCGTTCCTCGTGAAGGACCTCAACTGCGATGTGGCTGGACTTCCATCAACAAAGGGAAGC
>CAESAL010000004.1_pt1 | contig 52144 bp, 49 predicted proteins | sample 7263561 | NCBI WGS metagenome assembly CAESAL01 (sample SAMEA6814029, study PRJEB35770) | freshwater metagenome | biome: Freshwater; feature: Freshwater reservoir; material: water | place: Czech Republic | collected 2016-04-20 | depth 30m m | reverse complement strand
TCAATAAGCGCAAGCGCTGCTTTTGGTGATGGCGAGGATGGCACGTAAGTGGGAACGGCGGCCCACAGCGCAGCGGAAGGAATCCCTGCTTCTCTGCATGCATTGTGCAACACGCCCGTGATGCCGGTTGGGCCTTCGTAACGCGACGGAAGTAGATCGAGCGCATCGGTGCTCGCTTCGTCGTACGTCGCACCGAACACTGAAACGGGGCGTGAATGAGGAACTTCAGCCAGCAGCGCGCCCAACGTGACAACCATGCGCGCATTTGTTGCCAGAGCGACGCCGATGACGTGTTCAGAAAATGTTCGCCACTTCAACTGGGGTTCAATGCCCGAAAGGAGGATGACATCGGCACCGTGTGGCGTTGCGTGGGCGGAGCGGAACTCGTTCTTCGGCCAATCGATACGACGCACGCCATCGAAATCGACACGAACCTCGGGGCGAGTAACGGTGAAGTCGTAGAACACTTCGGGGTCGATATCGGCGAATGTGGTGGCCCCCCATTGCTCGGCCATGTAATCGATTGCCGTGGTTGCCGAGTCGCCGGCATCGTTCCAACCGCCGAAGGCCACAAGCAGAACGGGGCCAGTCACATCGGCGGGCTGGGTCCAGCGCAAATGGGGGAGCGAGTGCCCTGAGGTCTCCGGCATTCGCAGAAGGGTATCGGTGTCTACGCTGGACCGATGGCGAACGTGCAGATCATTGAGGCCACTGATGTGACACCGGAATTGGTGGCCGCATTCGAGCGCCTCATCCCCCAGTTATCTTCCTCAAATCCGGCTCCGACTGAGACGGAACTGGCGGCGATCTGCGAGTCCGAAGCCAGCCTGTTGCTCCTCGCTGTCGATCGTGACGCAGGAGATCACATTCTCGGAAGCCTCACGCTTGCGTGGTTCCGTATCCCTACCGGCGTGCGGGCCTGGATCGAAGACGTTGTTGTTGATGAAGCAGCGCGCGGGCAGGGCGTGGGCGATCTGTTGAATCGTGCGGCATTGGATCGTGCACTTGAACTCGGAGCGAAGACGGTTGACCTCACCTCGCGCCCCAGTCGCGAAGCTGCGAACCGCCTGTACCAACGCATCGGCTTCATCGCCCGCGACACGAATGTGTACCGCTATCAGTTCGATTGATCGGTGCCATTCAGTGCTTGGCGACTGATAGCTCCGCGGTCTATTTACTTTGGTTTGAATCAGCGACCGAGGACGAGCAACGCTCCGACGATGAGCTCGATCCCGCACCCGACGAGGTTTTCTTTCGAGGTCGAGTGGTCGATGACAATCGAAATCACGCGGGCAATGAATGCGCCGATCCAGGCCGCACCGAGGACGAGGGCAGCGTCACCCGACCCAAGAATCAACACAGCACCGCCAGCACCTATGAAGAGCCCGCCGTATGTCGCTCGGAACTCGGACATACCCAATTTGCCCGGCAGTCGGAGGCCAATCACGGCACTCACGTGTCTTGGCCAGAGCAACCCCAGCAGTCCGGCGAAGAGTGAAACGGTCGCTCCGATGTATGCAGTCAGGTCCATGTCCGTTACAACCGGGTCGACTTACGAACTATTTCATCATTCCGGGTGTCTTGGCGGCTGGTAGGAATGAGTAGAGAGCAGCTCGAAGTCGGGGTAGGCGTCGGTTGGCAGTCAGTTCCTGAAGCGCAACTTCGATGGTTGCACCCACGATGAGTCGTGCGGTTTCCGAACAGTGTGCAACCCGGCCTTGGAGATCCGCTTTCAGTGCTTGAGCAGCTTGAGCATTTCGCTGTTCGACGAGACTGGCGATCTCTGGAAGGGAACGGGCCTCAAGAAGCATCGCTCGTACTGGAGGTTGCGACCGACATCCGTCGAGGAACGCCTCGATGCGAATATGCGCTCGTTCAGAACCCGGAACCATGGCGGCAGTTCTGGCTTCTATGGAGGAGAAGAGATCGTCGTGGAATCGACGATGGAGTTCAGCGATCATCTGAGATCGGTCGTCGAAGTGCACGTAAAACGTGCCCTTGGCGTGGCCTGCTGCATTGGTAATCGCAGACACTGTGAGAGCATCCAGTCCTTCGGCACTTGCGAGATGGGTGGCTGCATTGAGCAGCTCGAGGCGTGTTGGGTGATTGCCGCCGGCTCGGGATCCGGGGCCTCGGCGTTGCAACTTGCTGGTCATCAGTACGCAACCATGAACGTGCACTCACTCATCGTTCCTCCTCAATCTTCAGCTCGAGAAACTCGTCCAAAGCATTGATGAATTGCGTCGGCAGCTCAGCGAATCCTTGGTGACCACACGGGAGTTTCACCACACGCGATCTATCGAGCATCTTTCGTGCTCGGCGCCCATCAACCAACCAGGGCAGGATCGGATCGCGGGTTCCCCAGATCAGCAGGACGGGTGCATCGACATTGCGCGCATCTGCCCGGGCGTCGTGTTCGGGATCGGTGAAGCTCCGCCAGATCCGCGCGAACGTCCGGACCCTGGAGGGGTCGCGGGACGCAACGACGGCAGCCGCCCTAATTGATCCGACCTCGGGTGTCCGTCGGCGGAGGTAGAGGCGGGGGAGCATCCTCATCGCCACCGGTGCGAACCGCTCTGAACCGAACAGTCGACACGCCATGAACGTCGTCGGCCATCGGGGAGTGAATCCTCCTGGGTTGACGAGGATGAGGGCCCGAACAAGATCGGGTCGTCGAGCGGCAGAGCGCAGGGCGGCGAAACCACCGATGGAGTTCCCGATGAGGGTGAACGGTCCCTCGCCGAGCTCCTCGAGGATCGCGGGAAGGAGTTCTGCGAATCCACACGCGCTCGGATCGGCGACCGCGGCACTCGCTCCGTGTCCTGGCCAGTCAAGAGCATGAACAGTGGCATGGCGGGCCAAGTCTCCGACGATCGCATCGAAGTCGTGGTGGTCACCGCCATTGGCATGCAGCAGCACTACCGGTTGACCTGAGCCAACTGAGTGGACCGCAACCCCGTCGATGATTCGGGTGGTGGGCGTCATCGAGGCAGAGTACATGACTTAACAGTCATGTACTGAGTTCACTGGCGCGGAATGTCTGATTGATCGTCTCCCGCGACACGAATGTGTACCGCTTCATCTTTGACTGAAATCACACTGCTACCTCGCTGCAACAGCGATACCTGTGATGCTCGGAGTGGCTCCTCTGTGTTCTGGTGTTGAGTTCCAAGAAGAAGTTCGGGAACTTGTCAGTTGATCGATGACAACAGAGTGAGCATGCGACCCGACTTGGGCGCAGTCTCTAGAACGTTCAACGACGAAGGGTGATCAACTATGGGAGCAAAAAGTGATCAGGTGAAAGGAAAGGCCAAGGAGGTTGTCGGATCGACGATCGGCAACGAAGACCTTGAAGCCGAAGGAACCGCTGACCGCAAGGCCGGTGAGATGAAGGAGAAGGCAGGAGAGATCGAAGACAAGGTTGAAGGCGTTATCGACCAGGTCAAGGAATCTCTGCGCAAAGAGAAGTAGTCAGGTCAATGGCGCGGTTCATTGGTATCCCATGAACTCATTGGAGGTGACTACATGTATATCGGTCTCGGAACTCTCGTCGTCATTTTGGTGATTATTGCCATTATCTTCCTCGTTCGTCGGGCGTGATTCGGCTCTCGGTCTCGCCGAATGCGAGATGATCATTAATCAGATCATTGAAGGTTTTGACTCCAGCGGCTGAACGCGTCGATCTGGTTCGAACGAGTTAGCGAAGCTCAAGCACCAACACCGGAATGATTCGTGTCGTCGCCGCTTCATACTCGGCGAACACGGGGCTTGCGATCTTCTGACGATCGAACAGTTCGTCGCGTTCAGCGCCCGTTGCTTCTCGAACGTGAACGGGCACGATGTCGGCACCGAGTTCAATTTGCGTATCGGGGTTGGCAATGAGGTTGTGATACCAGTCGGGGTTGGTCGGCTGTCCACCCTTTGACGCAAAGATGACGACGTCGTCACCGTTGGGCAGGTACACGAGCGGCGCATGACGAACGATGCCGCTCTTTGCTCCGGTGTGATGAACGATCGTCATCGGCCGGCCTTCGAAATGGCCACCAACCTTGCCGGCATTGGCACGGAACTCGTCCATGATCTGCTGGTTGAAATCGTTCAGTGCGTCAGTCATGGTGCGAACGGTATCGGTTTCTTTGGATCGACAAGATGCACGATCAAAAGATTTCTGTGCACATCGACGGCATACTTCTCGTCATGACATCTGAACTTGACGCCGCACGGTACATCGCCTTCGTTTCGTTTCGACAGGATGGAACCCCGGTTTCAACCGCAGTTTGGGTGGTTCCATTTGAAGACGGCTATGCGTTCACGACCGACCCTGATTCATGGAAGATCAAGCGAATCTTGAAAAATCCCGCCGTGACGATTCAGGCGAGCAACGTTCGGGGCCGGCCAAAGCGGGGATCTGTGGCGGTTGCTGGTCGCGCCGAAGTCCTGGAACCTGATGCGGTGGCGAGGGTGCGCGAAGCGGTGCGGGCGAAGTACCGGATCATGTATCGCCTTCTGATTGAGCGAAGTGACAAGAAAGCTGCGAAGCAATCTGGGTCTGCCACGGCGGGCACCGCCGCGATCAAGGTTGTGGTCTGATTTCAGATTTGTGAGCCGAGGTCGGTTCCCGTCGTTCGTGATGGGGCGACGTCACTTACGAATTCCTTACCAAATCCATGAACTGCTCTTGCCTGTTCATCGTAAATTTTCGGAGTTGTAGCGCCGGGAGGGCAGATGTTTTTTACGTATCTGAGACGCGAACTTGTGAATCGAAAGCGGCAGACCGCAATTGTTTCGCTTGGACTCGCTCTTGCGATCGCCGTTGTACTCGTTGTGAGTTCGTTGTCGAATGGAGCAAAGAACGCGCAAGCGCAAGTTCTTGATTCGCTCTACGGGATTGGCACCGATCTGACGGTTACACAGACGCCGACTCCGCAGCAGCCCGGTCAAGGTGGTGGCCGCCAGCAGTTCGATGTCCCTGGAGGTCAATCGGGAGCTGCGACCGATGGGCAACAACGTCAGGTCAATCGAACAAACCTTCGAACCAGTCCAGGATCAGGAACCCTTGATGGGTCAGCGATTGCCACGGTGCAAGGCGTGCCAAATGTTGCTGCTGTCTCAACCGCACTGAAACTTCAGAACACATCGTTCAGCGGAGAGTTGCCGCAAATTGATCAGGGTCAAGCGGGAACGGGAGGCCAAGGGCGGCCGGGGCAGACTCAGGGTCAATCCCCGACACTTGGGAGCTCATCGTTTGCAGTTACGACCTTTTCGGTTCTAGGTGTCGATCCAGTGGCATCGACAGGCCCCCTCTCGAGCACTGTGCTGAGTTCCGGGCGCGCGCTGAGTCCGACTGATGTAGGTCAATTCAATGCCGTACTCGATTCCACCTACGCAACTTCTGAGTCATTAACCGTTGGAAGCACGATCACGCTTGGAAAGACAGACGGAACGCAGGACTTTACGGTTGTGGGAATCGTGTCTTCGGCGACGTCAGCGGCAGAAACGGCAGCAAACGTTTACATCCCGCTTGACACCGCCCAAACGCTGTCTGGTCGAACCGGTCTGGTTTCAACGATTTATGTGACAGCGTCATCGGGTGCGTCTACCGACTCGGTGGCCGATGGAATTCGTGCAGCCCTTCCCGACACGACGGTGAGCACGACCTCCGACCTGGGTTCATCAGTTTCTGGCTCTTTGTCAGATGCATCTGACCTCTTGGGCAACCTTGGGAAATGGCTTTCGATTGTTGTTCTTGCGCTTGCATTCCTTATCGCAGTGCTCTTCACGATGTCTGGAGTTGGACGTAGAACTCGCGAATTCGGAACGTTACGTGCGCTTGGTTGGCGCAAGAATCGGATCGTCCGGCAGGTCGCAAGTGAAAGCGTGATTCAAGGTGCGCTCGGCGGCGGTATTGGTCTCGTTCTCGGATTCATCGTCGTAAAGATCATTGATTCTGTCGCGCCATCTCTTCAAGCAACAACCGGTGGGCTCCAAGGTTCATTCAGTGGCTTCGGAGGACCCGCTGGATCGGGTGGGCGCGCCGGCGGCACAGCCGGTGCCGGTCGCACCGGTTCCACGATTGCTGGCGCTGTGCAAGGAGGTCCGAGACCACCTGGCCAGACCGGAACGACCTACCAAGTGGCGCTCAAAGCAGCCATGACCCCTGGAATCATTGCGCTCGCGATTGGTCTCGCAATTCTCGGTGGCGTCATTGCCGGGGTGTTTGGCGGACTTCGAGCATCACGACTCCGTCCCGCTGATGCACTTAGGAGTGTGGCCTGATGAGCCTGTATGAATTGGATTCCGTGTTCAAGACTTATCACCAAGGTCCGAATAACATCGCCGCCCTTCGAGACGTTTCGTTAAGTATTGAAGCTGGCGAACGAGTCTCAATCCAAGGTTCAACTGGTGGTGGAAAATCCACGCTGCTGCAACTGCTCGGAGTACTTGATTCTCCGACATCGGGCACTATCAAATTCGACGGGCGCGACATCACGTCAATGTCAGAGAACGATCAAGCGACACTTCGAGCGCAACGCATCGGATTCATCTTTCAGAATTACAACCTGATTCCGACATTGACGGCTGCTGAAAATGTTGAATGCGGCCTTGTACCGTTAGAGATGACAAAGGACGAGCGACATCACGCTGTCGCAGCAGTGCTTGCGTCGGTCGGACTCTCCGACAGGTCAGGGCACCTGCCTGGACAACTTTCCGGTGGGCAGCAGCAACGTGTTGCTATCGCTCGTGCGCTGGTAAAGAAACCGAGCGTGATTCTCGCTGACGAGCCGACAGGCAATCTTGATGAAGAAACTCGTGATGAAATCGCGGACCTCATCGAACAGGTCAGCGCCGAACATGGAGTCACCATCATCACCGTGACCCATGACTCGGCATTGGCGAAACGATCGACTCGTCACCTCTCGATTCGAAAAGGCATCGTTTCCGAATCCTGAGACCAATTGGTCTGGGTCGGGCGACCACTTTCCGGCCTTGTCGCAGCTTTCGCAACAAACGGGCGACGCGGCGACCGCAGGGTCGTCGAAGAACAAAAGTGCCGGTAGTCGGGGGTTCCTGCTCGGGTGTGGTTTGTGATCAAGGTCCGTTGATCCAGTCAAGAGTCGATCGCATACTGTGTGAGCATCAGTAGTCGGGGCTCCCGTCCCCATCACCCCAAGGATCATCGCCATGACAACGAGCATCGAAGAGGCCCGCCAGAAGTACGCCGAAGAGCGCGAGAAGCGACTTCGGTCTGATGGCACTGCTCAGTACTCAGCACTCGCTGGGATGTACGAAGAGTTCAATCGCGACCCTTACGTCGAACCCGGCTTCACTCGCGACCCAGAAATCGCCGATGTCGACGCAGTGATCGTCGGCGGCGGTTTCGGCGGCATGCTTGAAGCTGCGAATCTTCGCAAGCTCGGTGTCGACAACTTCCGCATTATCGAAAAGGGCGGCGACTTCGGCGGCACCTGGTACTGGAATCGTTACCCGGGCGCGATGTGTGACGTTGAGTCCTACGTGTACTTGCCGATGCTCGGAGAAACTGGCTTCATGCCGACCAACCGTTACGCGCTTGCGCCTGAGATTTTTGCGTACTGCCAGCAACTTGGTCGTCGCTTCGATATGTACGAGAACGCGCTTTTCCAAACCGAAATCAAGGACATGGTCTGGAATGAAAAGACCGAGCGCTGGACCGTCACCACAACGCGTGACGACGTGCTGTCAACAAAGTTCATCGTCGTTGCCGGCGGTGTGCTTCACAAAGCGAAGCTTCCCGGTATTCCTGGAATCGAGAACTACAAGGGCAAGTCATTCCACACGAGTCGCTGGGATTACGAGTTCACCGGCGGCAGCCCGTCAGAGCTCATGGACAAGCTGAAGGGCAAGCGCGTCGGCATCATCGGAACCGGCGCAACTGCAGTGCAGGTTGTTCCCCGACTTGCTGAAGCGGCCGAGGAACTCTTTGTGTTCCAGCGCACGCCAGCATTCGTTGGATATCGCGGACAGGCACCGACCGACGAGAATTGGTTCAAGAGCTTGAAGCCAGGTTGGCAGGGCGAGCGCATCAAGAACTTCACTCGAGCAGTGTGTGGCCAGCAGCCTGAAGAGAACATGGTTGGCGACGAGTGGACCAACGTGATGTGGACCGACACCACCAAGTACACCGAAGACCCTGCCGAAGCTGCAGAGCTTGAACGAATCGACTTTGAAATCATGGAAGCCGTTCGTGCGCGAATTGGTGAGTCAGTTGACGATCCGGAAACTGCAGAAAAGCTCAAGCCTTGGTACGGCGTTCGTTGCAAGCGCCCTTGCTTCCACGACGAATATCTGCCCGCATTTAACCGACCAAACGTGCACCTCATCGACACCAATGGCAAGGGCGTTGAACGAATCACTGAGAACGGCCCGGTCGTCGATGGCGTCGAGTACCCCGTCGATCTTCTGATCTATGCCTCGGGCTTCGATGTTGCTGCAACTTACGACCGCCTTGGTTTCGATCCCAAGGGTCGCAATGGTGTGTCAATGACGCAGTCATGGGGTGAAGGACCGCACACCATGCATGGCGTGATGACCCGCGACTTCCCCAACTTGCTGATGATCAGCACGGTGCAGGGTGGCTTCGGAACCAACTTTGTGCACTACCTCACCGAAACATCGAAGCATTGCGCCCACATCATCCGTATGTGTCTCGATGACGGAATCACTCAAATTGAGCCTTCGGCTGACGCTGAGGAAGATTGGTTCAACGTTCTCATGAGCAAAGTCATGGGTGTGGGCATGTACAACGCGTCGTGCACTCCTGGCTATCTCAATCGGGAACAGTCAGCTGGCGACATGAAGGGTGCACGTGGTGCATCGTTTATGGGCAGCGTCGAGGAGTACGCCGATCACCTCATTGCTTGGCGTGAGGCTGGCGAACTCACTGGCGTCGTCGTTACAAAAGCGAACTAGTCGCGTCGATTCAAAGGTCCTTCAACCGGATCTTTGAATCGATTGCCGCTGATCGATAAATACCGCGTGCCATGTACGATGCTTCGACTTTGCGCCGGGCGTCGTACACCGCAGCGCGAACCTGATGGCATCGCGCTGAATCGGGATCGGCCATCACGGCCATTTCGGCAAAGTGTGATGCCAAGCGAAGGTCGCCCTCTTCGGCGATCGCTTCGGCGCGTGCCGCAAGCGCCTCGGCACCGCCGGCAAGAGCTGCCGTCTCGGTGGCGAGGGCGACGTCGGCTGCAGGCTTGAGGTTTGCGGGATTGCCGTCGTACCAACCCCCATAGAGGCGCCAAATATTGCGCACTACAAATTCCGGTTCGTCATAGGACGGACGCAGGTACGGAAGGTCGGCAAGTTCTTGCGGAAGTTTCACGGTGTGAATGACGTCGTTGAGACGGGCGCCTGAATTCATGAGGGCAAGCGTTTGTTCGTGCAGTGACTCGAGCGCTGTAGCGGTGTTGAGCAGCACTTCAGCAACCATGTCTTCGCCGCCAACTGCGGGGCCGTGTGCGGGAAGAAGGAGCTCTGGTTTCATCGCTGCCATCTCACGAAGCGACACCGCCCAATCCCATGCAAAGCGCTGCACTTTCTGTGGGTTACCGGCGTTCGGGAATTGCCAGATGAACAAGTCGCCGACGCAGATGGCGCGCTTGTCTGGCACCCAGGCCCAGGTGTGGTCATCGGTTTCACCACGGGCATGGCGAAGATCGAACTCGGTGCCACCAATGGAAAGGTTGGTTGAGGTTCGGTAGGTGAGTTCGGGATAAATGAATTCACTCGGCCACGCTGGCTCGGGCAGGCGGAACTGACGCATGTTGATCCAGCCGTTGTAGCCGTTGGTCAACTGGTAACGATCGAAGCGATCGGGGATTGCTTCGTGGCCGACGTAACGAATTGGGCGGTCGCCGCGCGCTGCTGCTTCGGCGTCGAAAGCCTGCGCGCCAGTTACGTGATCGACATGTCCGTGCGTGTACACGGCGGTGTGTACGGGTGCATCTGACCAGGTGCGGAGTTCGGTGATGGCCTGCGGTGCAGACATGTGATGCGATACGTCGAAGAGGACGATGCCTTCGTCGGTATCGAACGCCACGACGTTGCTGAACGCTTCGATAAGCACGACGCCGTCGGCAACGACTGCAGCACCGCCAGCGTTTTCGCTGAACAGCCCGTTCATCGCGAGCGGTTCCTCGCCAGTGATCCAACGAGCAGACCGCTCCAGCATTTCCTGACCGTCCATACAACCTCCCCGTAGCCGACGATCCTCGCACAGCAACGGCATCTACGGGCGGTGTCAGGGATCTAGGAGCCCCCGAAGTTGTTCAGCAATCTCATCGACTTCGGGCGAGCCGCTCGCCACCGAGAGCACAAATTCGTAGACGTCATCGTTTGAGGCCTGTGAAATCGGTATGTCGTTCAGTTCAAGAAAGACTGCCGTGGCGAGCCAGCCAAGTCGCTTGTTCCCATCGATGAGTGCGTGGTTATTCACGATTGACTGCAGGAGCGCGGCGGCCTTGGTCCAAATGGTCTCGTACGCCTCAACTCCAAAGACAACGGTGCGCGGTCGAGCGACAGCTGACTCAAGAAGTCCGACATCTCGGATGGGCGGTGGATCTCCGAGCAATCTGGAAGCGAGAGCAAGAACGTCGGCGAGGTCGAGAAAAACCGTCACCGGACTCATTCACCAAGACGCTGAAGTGCTTCGGCGTGGGCGTTCATGATTCGGTCGGCAGCGTCGGATACGGCGGTTTCGTGAGAACGGCGGACGACGTACTCGCGGATCGCCTGGCGGGCGGCTTCTTGCATGGAGATGCCGTCGCTCTTGGCCTGCGCCTGGAGGGCAAGTTGTTCGTCGTCGGTGAGTCGAAGGGTCATAGCCATCTTTAAATGGTATCAGATTGATACCAATACGGGATTGTCCCTGTTGCGGGCGTATCGAGGGTGAAGGGACACGGAGGATGGCAGACCCCGCGAGCACCCAACAAGGGAATTTCGGACTATTTGCTAGGCCGGTGGCTTGAGTGGGGTGCCGGCCAAGGCCGCCGCGATCTGAGCGCCGGGCAGGCCATGAGCGTCCATTGCCGAGATCGAGAACCGTCCAGTAAGTGCGCGGATGAGGATGAAGTCGGAACAGGAGATGGCCTCAAGTTGGTCGCCAAGCAACGAATCGTGACGGTTGATCATGCCGAGGAGCCATGCCCTCGCAACGGTGAGCGAGGGTGACGAGTCGACACACGGCAGACCAAGTGCCTCACGAAGATCGATCTCGTGCGTGACTGCATCCATGACCAACTGCGAGTTCGATGGGCGAGGGATGGCCGGCAAGATCGCGTCGAAGGGAATGATCGTTGCTTCGAGAGCAGTTGCGAGTTCGGCGAGCGATTCACCTTCATGACGTCGCACCTGTGCGTTGGTCCACGCGTCGGACGCGACACCTTCCATCCGACTGGCCAGGAGATCTTCAGGAACGCCCACGAAATGCGAAACGGTTTGCTGCACAGTCCAGTCGGGACATGCCGGAACACGAACAGTGGCGGAGGACTCTGGAATCTGGGTGAGAAGTTCAAGCACTGACTCACGAGTGAGTTGGTAGGCCTCACAGACGTCTACATCGGGAAGGAGCCGAGACATGGATGAAGCCTCGCACACCGTTCATTTCAGTGTTTTCTTCGCGTTGCCCAAAACAACTAGGTTCTGCCCTTCGTTCCTACCCCCTGATGACAAGCGAGGTGCCTGAAATGACTGACTCGAAGATGCCCCATGGTGGCGCGCAACTCGGAGCCGTTGGTGGCCCGCTCGTGATGATCGGAATGGGTTCGATCGGCCGAGCAACTCTTCCGCTGCTCGATCGTCATATTGCATTTGATAAGTCGCGAGCGATTGCGCTTGATCCATTGGCGGATCGCAAGAAATACGCCGATGAATACGGCATCGCCTTCCAGCAGGTCGAGCTCACACCTGAGAATTACGTTGAGATCCTCACACCGCTTCTCACGAACGGTGAAGGCCAAGGTTTCTGCGTCAACCTTTCGGTCGACACGGGCTCGGTCGACATCATGCGTTTGTGCCGTGAACTCGACGTTCTCTACATCGACACCGTTGTTGAACCATGGCCTGGTCTCTATTACAACCAGTCAATTGACAATGCTGATCGCACAAATCAGTTCCTGCGCAGCAAGGCAGTGGCGGAACGTCGTCGTTCCCCAGGTGGAACCACTGCAGTTTCGTGTTGCGGGGCCAACCCCGGCATGGTGTCGTGGTTCGTGAAAGACGCGCTCGTGCGCTTGAACGATGAACTTGGTCTCGGACTTACAACTCCGGCTCCTGCAGACAAAGATGCGTGGTCTCGCTACATGCAGGCCGTTGGCGTCAAGGGAATTCATATCGCCGAACGTGACACGCAACGGGTGACCAGTCCGAAGCCGGTCGACACGTTCTGGAATACGTGGTCGGTCGACGGATTCATTTCCGAAGGGCTTCAGCCCGCAGAACTTGGCTGGGGCACGCACGAAAAGTGGATGCCGGAAAACGCTCACCATTTCTCAGATCCGGAATCCCCAGCGATCTATTTGGAATCACCGGGTGCCGAGACTCGGGTTCGGACCTGGTGTCCGACACTGGGCGAGCAGTACGGATTCCTCGTTACGCACAACGAATCACTCTCGATTTCCGATTTCTACTCAGTGCGCGACGAGAACGGTGAGGTTGTCTACCGACCCACCTGTCACTACGCCTATCACCCGTGCAACGACGCAGTGCTTTCGTTCCACGAACTGTTTGGCAACGGCGGCCGCAACCAGACAACGAAGCACGTACTTGACGAAGACGAACTGGTTGATGGCATCGACGAACTTGGTGTCTTGCTTTACGGCCACGACCGCAATGCGTACTGGTTCGGTTCACGACTTTCGATTGAAGAGGCTCGTGAACTTGCGCCGTACAACACCGCAACGGGATTGCAGATCTCTTCTGCGGTTCTTGCTGGTGTGGTGTGGGCGCTCGAGAATCCGAATGAGGGCATCGTCGAAACCGACGAAATGGACCACGTTCGTTGTCTCGAGGTGCAGGTTCCTTACCTTGGGCCGGTGGAAGGTCACTACACCGACTGGACTCCGCTTACTCGCCGTCTCGGATTGTTTGTCGACGACATCGACGAGTCCGATCCGTGGCAGTTCCGCAACATCCTCGTTCGCTGATTGTTACTCTGCTTCGCATGGAACTTTCAGGTGAAACCGGTACGTTCACGATCAGTCGGATTGTCGCGGCGCCTCTCGATCAGGTGTGGCGTGCGTATATGACTCCGTCACAATTCGTGCAGTTCTGGGCGCCGGCTGCCGTTGAGATTCCGCTTGACTCAGTGGTGATCGAACCGCGAGTTGGTGGTCGATTCGAGTGCACGATGATCGTCGAAGGCGTCGCCAATCACAATGTTGGAACCTTCGTTGAGTTCGTAGAACACAGCCACTTCCGATTCGGAGAGCCGCGTTTCTCGGAAGGTTTTTCATCGATCATGTCGTTCGCCGAAGTGAGCGATGGAACGCGAATCAATGTTGAACAGTCGGGGCTTCCCGTTGAATACCTTGAAGGCGCAACCGAAGGCTTTACGAGTGTGTTCGATCAACTTGAGGAACTTCTCGCACGCGGCTGATCAGCTTTTCGTTCCGCCTTCGATCCTGGCGATTTCAGCGCGGTCAACGGTTCCCGGTTGACCGAGTTCCATGCCCGGCGGAAGTTCAACATGAAGATCGTGGCAGGGGTCAACGGCAAGCGAACCCTGTTCCAGCGCGATGGAAATGATGTGGCCGCCAAGTTTGCGATCGTCTGAAAGAAAATGCAGATGATGGCCTGGCACCTCAACGCCAGCTGTTGCATCGGGAAAGCGGAAACCAACAACTGTTCCGATCGCTCGCTCAACGCGCCATTCCGATTGGTGGGCAACCACTTCACGTAGCGGTTTGTAGGGCTTCGTTTGTCGTTCGACACTGCGTAAAACAAGGTCGGTAAAGACGCCGTCGACGCGCACCGCTATGACAGGCGCGTCGGCAGGTGCCATAGCGTCGAGAGCATCGTGTAACGCGTCGAAGTCCAAAGCAGTGTCAACGGTTGCCGTGGAAGTCGGCGCGAATGGTGTCACGACCGCGAACGGAGTCATCACGGTTGGAGCCAGCGGGTGCACGGTTCCGTCAGCATGAGCGGAATACGCGAGACCATCGACGACGATGAGTTCACCGTTGAGAGCCTGAACGGTTCCGATACCGAGGGTGCCAAGGCGCAGGATTTCCGCCAGAGAAGTATCGCCGTCGTAGCCACCAGCCATCAGGGCTTCGAGGGTGCCGGCCTGCACCACGGTGTGTTCGGCGGCGGCATCGTGATCGAGTCCGGCCCGTGACAGCGCTCGGACGTGCAGGGCGCCGATGAGGCGATCGTCGATGATGTCACTGGTCATGGCCGGAGGGTAGGGCCAAACCGGACGACACCGGGCACGGGCTGCGGCGCAGAACTATTGTCAGTTTGTTCGCCAAGAGTTAGCAGAGGCCAGTCATGGACATCACCCTTCTCGGAACCGGCACGCCAATCCCTGACCCCAACCGAGCGGGTCCGTCAACGCTTGTGCGCGCCGGCGATCAGGTCATTCTGTGCGATGCGGGGCGTGGTGTCGTGATGCGCCTCGCTGCAGCATTTGCTGGTCCCGCTGCCCTCTCGGCCGTTCTTGTGACGCATCTTCATAGCGATCACTTGACTGATCTCAATGACGTCATCACCACTCGCTGGATCATGTCGCCAGAACCGAACCCCATCACGATTTATGGCCCAGTGGGCATCAACTTCGTGGTGACCAAGATGATGGAAATGCTTTCTCTCGATATTGGATACCGCATTGACCATCACGACGACCTCATCGAACCTCCGGCGGTGACTGTTATTGAAGTTGCACCGGGCGACTCGTTCACGATCGGCGACGTTGCTGTTCTTGTTGGCGCAACCGACCATCGTCCTGTGGAGCCAACGGTGGCGTTCCGACTCGAACACGCAGGTACGTCAGTAGTCCTCGGCGGCGATGGCATTCCTTGCGCCGCCCTCGATGAACTGTGTGCCGGAGCAACGGCCTATGTGCAAACCGTGTTGCGCGATGACATCGTGAAACTCTTCCCGCTTCAGCGATTTCTAGACATCCTCGATTACCACTCCACTGTCGAACAGGCAGCACAGACGGCAACGAAGGCAGGAGTGAAGACCCTCATTTTGACGCACTACGTGCCAGGCATCGGCCCGGGTCAAGAAGATGAATGGCGGGCTATTGCCGCAGCGCATTTTTCTGGCGACATCGTTCTAGGTGACGATCTAACGTCGGTGACTATCTGACCGATGCCATTGGCATCGAAGCGCCGGGGGGAACATCGATGAGCGGTCACATCACTGAGAAACGACAACTGGAAACTGTCGACGGTCCGATGGACGTCTTCGTTTCCACGCCGCTTGAAGACATTCGTGGCGGCGTGGTCGTGGTGCAGGAAGCCTTTGGTCTCACGGGGCACATCCAGCGCGTGTGTGACGCCGTTGCCGATGCCGGATATGTCGCGGTGGCGCCAGCGCTCTTTCATCGATCCGACGATCAACTGTTCGGCTACAGCGATTACGACAAACTCGGGCCCGTCATTATGACCATGACTCGCGCAACGATCGAAGTAGATGTCGATGCGGCATTCGCCGAGCTCATGCGGCTCAAGGTTCCTACCGACAAACTGGCGATCATGGGTTTCTGTTTCGGTGGAACGGTCACTCTTGAAACCGCCGCTCGTCTTGAACTTGCTGCGGCGATCACCTTTTATGGCGGGGGCTTAGGTGAAGGTCGTTTCGGTCTTTCTTCTGGAATCGAAAGTGCCGCAAGATTGCGCACGCCATGGCTCGGTCTCTACGGCGATCTCGACGAACACATTCCGATCGACGAGGTTGAACAAGCTCGTATCGCTGCAGCGTCATGTTCCGTTGACTCCGAAGTGATTCGATTCGCTGATGCTGACCATGGATTCCATTGCGATGAGCGTCCGTCGTTCCATGCGGAAACATCCTCGATTGCTTGGACGCGCACGTTGGAGTTTCTCGACGATCACATGAGCTGATTCAGTTCTGTCGCTTTGTCGCAAAACGCAAACACCCCCAGCCGGGGGGATGGCGGGGGTGTCGCAAGGCCGGCAGAACCTAAGTTCTGATTCGGCCAACCGGCTCAATGGGAGGGGGGATTCCCAGAGCCGATAGCCAAATGTTACGGGACGCGCTCCGATAAGCCCAAGTGATTTTGCCGGTCAGCAGTCACAATGACCCTTGTCACAAAGGGTTTGCGAGTTACCAGCCTTGATGAAGCGGGCGACCCTCAGCGAAACCAGACGCTGTCTGGACTCCGACAACGGCACGCTCGTGGAACTCTTCAATGTTGCGAGCGCCGGCGTAGGTGCAGGAACTGCGCACACCGGCGACGATCGTGTCGATGAGGTCTTCGACACCTGGCCGGGCGTCGTCGAGGTAGAGACGACCAGAACTAATGCCTTCCTCGAACAGCGCACGACGTTCTGCCTCGATTGGGGCTTCATCGTGAGCAGTGCGGTTCACGACAGCACGTGCCGATGCCATGCCAAAGTTCTCTTTGTAGAAGCGTCCATCGGCGTCTTGGCGAAGATCGCCAGGCGACTCGTGCGTTCCGGCAAACCAGGAACCAATCATCACGTTGCTTGCGCCAGCAGCGAGTGACAGTGCAACGTCACGCGGGTGACGAATGCCGCCATCGGCCCACACGTGGCGACCAAGCGAACGAGCTTCGGTTGCGCATTCAAGAACAGCGGAGAACTGGGGCCGTCCCATGCCGGTCATCATTCTCGTGGTGCACATTGCGCCCGGTCCGACACCAACCTTGACGATGTCGGCACCGGCGTTGACGAGATCGCGAACGCCTCCAGCAGAAACGATGTTGCCGGCACAAAGTGGCACACCGAGATCGAGTGCTTTGATTTTTCGGATGACCTCAATCATCTTTTCTTGATGACCGTGAGCAGTATCGAGCACGAGAACATCGACTCCCGCTTCGACGAGTAAGCGAGCCTTTGTGGCAACGTCACCGTTCACTCCGACTGCGGCGGCGATACGCATCTGATTGTTGGCATCGACGGCAGGCTTGTAGAGCGTTGATCGGAGCGCACCGGTGCGAGTGAGAATTCCAACGAGCGCGCCGGAAGCATCGACGACAGGAGCTGATCTTCGGCGGCTTTCGTGCAGAATGTCGAAGGCCTTTTCCGCATCAATCGTGTCGGGAAGCGTGAGGAGGTCGGTCGACATGACGAGGTCGACGCCGGTGAATCGATCAACATCGGCAAAGTCGGTTTCCGTGACCACGCCGATGGGGCGATCGCCATCGACCACGATGACGGCGTTATGCGCGCGTTTGGCGATGAGGTTCATTGCTTCGCCGACAGTTCCCGCAGGCGACAACGTGATGGGTGTGTCGAACACGAGATGGCGACGCTTCACCCAGGAAACGACCTCGGCAATAATTTCAAGTGGGATGTCTTGAGGAATGACGGCAATGCCACCGCGACGAGCCACGGTCTCGGCCATACGGCGACCGGCAACTGCGGTCATATTGGCGACGACGATCGGAATCGTGGTTCCGGAACCGTCGTTGGTGGTCAGGTCAACGTCGAGACGAGACGAGACATCGGAACGGGCCGGGACCATAAACACGTCATCAAACGTGAGGTCGGCCTCTGGGGTTCTGTCGTGAAGGAAGCGCACGTGGGCAAAGGGTAGGCGACGCTAGAACGCTTCGCCTAAGGGGTCGGCGTCGAGGCCAGCAGCAGTGGCTGCGAGCATCGCCATCTGCGCTGCTCGGTGGTACACGAGAACGAAGGTTTGCTGCGCTGTGGGTTCGATCGTTCGGAGTGGGGGGTCGCCGAGCGAGAGCACCATCCCCGAGGGATCAGTGGACATTCGCACCAAAGCGGGATCGTCGGGGAATGGTTCCCCCCAGAACTTTTGGGCGGCAAGGCGATCGGCAGTCTGTTTCTTCTGCACCCCGGTTGCCGGACGGCGGCGTGATCGGCTCATGTGAGGCTCCCTTCAAGGTCATCGGTATCGGACAGAAGCTCATCGGTCCGCAAGCCAAGCGCGGTTTGCAACTGGTTGGAATCGAGATCGCCGAGCGAACTGGATTTAGGAAGAACGAGATCGGCGATGTGGCGCTTGCCGGCCACGACTTCCTCGACTCGCTCATCGACAGTGCCGGGACACACGAGACGATGGGCAATCACCGTTTTGTCCTGCCCAATTCGCCAGGCTCGATCACGTGCCTGATCTTCTACCGCAGGATTCCACCAGCGGTCATACAAGATGACGTGATTGGCATTGGTGAGGTTGAGGCCGGTGCCGCCTGCCTTCAGTGAAAGTACGAGAGTGCCAGGGCCTTCGAGCGCCTGGAAGTCGGCAACAAGTTGATCGCGAGCGCCTCGTGATTGTCCGCCGTGGTAGCAACCGACGGGATTGTCGAAACGCGTGGAGAGATGTTCGGCGAGTTTCTGGCCCCACTCGGCAAAGTGCGTGAACACGAGTGCGCGCTCGCCAGCGGCGTAAACCTGTTCGATGATTTCCTCGAGGCGCGCGAGTTTCCCTGACCGACCGTCGAGTGGACCATCGTCGTGGCGGTAGGCAACGGGATGGTTACAGATCTGTTTGAGCGCAGTGATGGCAGCCAGAATGCGGCCGTTGCGATTGTCGGCACCTGATTCGAGCGCCGCTCCGGTAACGAGACTGTCAAGCACTGCTTGATACAAGCCGATCTGTTCGGGCGTCATCGAGCAATGATCGAGTTCGTCGATGCGGTCGGGGAGTTCGGCGGCGATCGCGGGTTCGGACTTTGTGCGACGGAAGACGAGGATGCCGTTAAGTGCGCGAAGTGCACGTTCGCCTTGATCTCGACCGGTAGCGCCGGTGGCCGAAAGTTGCGCAATGAATTGAGGCCGAGGTCCGACGAGGCCGGGATTGGTGAAATCGAGAATCGCCCAAAGATCGCCCAATCCGTTTTCAATCGGAGTGCCGGTGAGCGCGAGTCGCGATGATGCATTCAGGCGGCGAAGTTGCTGAGCAGTTTCGTTTGCCGGGTTCTTGATGGCCTGTGCTTCATCAAGGATGATTCGGCCCCATGTGATTTTCTCGAGTGCTTCGATATCGCGCACTGCTGTTCCGTACGTGGTGATGACGACATCAGCACGAGCAACTTCTTCGGCGATTTCTTTGTGATCGGCACGCCCAACGCCATGGTGAACGACCACCGAAAGTTCAGGAGTGAAGCGACGTGCTTCGGCAGCCCAGTTGCCGACAACGGCGGGGGGCGCAATGACAAGCGAAGGCGCGTCACTGATGCTGTCGACGAGATGGGCGAGAATTGTCGGTGTCTTTCCGAGGCCCATGTCGAGGGCAAGACATCCACCGAGGCTGGTGGTGTCGAGGAATTTCAGCCATGCCAATGCGTCGGCCTGATAGCTGCGTAGTTCTCCCTTGAATCCGTCGGGATTCGATGCCGGGGCCAGTGAGGCGGTCGATGCCTTGGCCATGAGGTCGGCAGCCCAGCCTGAACCATCGATGGAGACGCCACCGGCCAACGGTGAACCATCGAGGCCGAGAGCCTGACGCAGCATTTCCGCGCCAGTCATCTGTGGCTTCTTTGCCCGCTCGGCGAGTGCTTCTGCTGCAGCAGCAAGATCGGCATGATCTAGTGCAACCCATCGTCCGTTGGCGCGAACTAACGGGCGTGCTTCTTTCGCCAAACGCGCAATATCGGCTGCGGTGAGTTCGATGTCGTCAAAGACTGCGGTCCAACTGACGTTCGCGAGTTGGTGCGCACCGACCGAGGTTTCCCCGTTCGATTCAGCGAAGATGCGCAGCGATGGAGTGGCCTTGCGGCGTGAGAGCGCCGGCACACGCATCTCGAAACCGGCATCGGCAAGAACCAGTCCGACCTTGGACATCAATTCCCAGGCTTCTTCTTGACTGAGCACGACTTCGCCGCGCCGCATACTGCCTGGACGCATAAGCGGCGGATAGAGACGTTCAAGGCGAACAAGATTTCCTTCGAGTTCGCGTCGTTGGTTGCCGGCATTCACGAGCGCGACTTCAACGGGGGTGAGCTGTTCGCCCTTGCCGGGTGCAAAAACTGCGAGATGCCAGGCGTCGCCAGAATCTGGTGGATCAAGCTGAACGATGAGCGGTCGATAGTTGCGCGAGAGAACTGGCGTTGCCCAGCGTTCAATCGAGTTAGTGAGTTCTCCGGCGATACCGGCAGGAACCTCGAATGCAGTTCCGTCGAGACGAGCAAGGAATGACTCGGCAGCGGCAGCGATTGTTTTGGGATCATCGGGAGCAGCCGCAACTTCGACGCGACGTGCTGCGTCGAAGCAAATGACATCGACAACTTCCGCCAAGACAGAGCGAGTCATTGTGGCCCCGTCGACCGAAGGTGAAAGCGCTGCGACTGCTCCGGGCATTGCATCGCCGATGACGCGAAGTCGTTCGGAATCGATAAGTGCCGGTTGCCATGTGACGCCGAACGCACTTCGATTTTGGTTACGTCGACCGGTGCGTGAGCGGCGCAAAGTCGGAATCATCGCGCCTCGTGCAGCGAGAGACACCGCCCATGCGGCAACGATCGACATCCATCGAGCGGAGGGACCGATCTCCTCTTCGGGTGGGTCTGCGGAAAGTGCGAGTAGCCAGCCGAGAACATCGCTGGTGTTGGCTTCAAGCGCAACGGTCTTTTCGCCACTCGGAAGAGTGACGGGAGAACGGCCGCCCCACATTTCGGGAGCATCGGTTGCCGCAAGGAACGTACGAAGTTGTTCGACTGTGGTTGGCGGTGCATCGGGACCACCGAGCCATGCCACGAGGCGTCCGGTTACCCAAGAAAGTTGCAGCGCATTGACGCCAAGAGTGAGTTCACCGATTTCAGGTTCGATTCCCAAAAGACGGTCGAGGGCGAGTTCGAGTTTGCGTTGTTCGTTCTCGAGGTCGGCGATGACTTGTTGATCGTCAGGTGATCGGCGTAAACGCAACCGGTCGAGAGCTTCGTCGGTGTCGTTCAATCGTTCGACAAGGACGCGTTGCCACGCGGTGTTGTGAGCCTCGAGAATCGCAAGATCTTCGGCAGAGGCTTCGCCCCATGCCGCAGCTTCGACGAGTGTCTCGAAACGCGCGCCGTGAACGTCGATGGAGGGCGCGTTGGAACTTGCCGCAGCCGGCTCAGTTGTATCGATCTGATCGATCTCGTCGTCTTGAGGCACAAACGTCCTTGGTGGTTTCGTGCAAACGCAACCTGTGCGTCCGCTCGTGGCGCCTGATCCCCAGTCGGCACCGGTCATGCTCCGCAACATTCCGCCCCTCACCCAGGAGGAAACCGGCTGCTACGTGTCCTGCTGCCCTAGGCGTAATGGGGAAGCCCAGAGCGATAAAGAATTCCGTTGGCCTGCTTCAACCACCGTCATCTTCATCCGCCCAACCGGACTGCGAACACTTCTTCGCCACCCAGATCGGTGAGACCACTCTATCGGGTGGATCGACCGATGGGGCAATTGGTGAGGTGCAGTTGGTCAGGAACCCAGATCTGGAGTCACGGTGACTTCGCTGGCCTTGACCGATGCCCAAATGTCGTCGCCAACATTGAGGGCGAGGGCTTCGGCTCCAGTAGGCGTGAGTTCGGCCAACAGTGGAATCGGACCATTCAGCCGAGCGCGGACACGCTCCGGATGCCGGTCGAGGTCACTGATTGTCATCTTCCACGCGTTGCGGGCGCTTCCCTCGGGCTCGGCCCGATGAAGGCTGACCGCTGCTGGGCGAATGGAAGCGACCGATGGGCCTGACGGGGAGTCGGCCGGCACGACGAGTCGTGCTCCGGATGCCGTGGTGAGAGCACCGTCGCGAACCTCGCCGCGAACAAGGGAGAGTCCGACCATGTCGGCGATATGGCGAGACCGGGGATGGCTTGCCACTTCGTCGAGGGGGCCGCTTTGAACGATGCGGCCTTCTTCAAGGACGATGACACGGTCGGCGAGCGCGAAGGCATCAAGTGGATCGTGGGTGACGATCAGCGTTGTCACGGGTCGTTGTTGGCGAAGACGAAGTAGGTCGCGTCGGATTTCGGCTTTGGCACGAACATCTAGTGCTGACGTTGGTTCGTCGAGAAGTAGGACATCCGGATTCGTTGCGAGCGCGCGAGCAAGCGCAACGCGCTGGGCTTGACCACCAGAAAGACTCGCCGGACGTCGTTGCGCAAATTGCTCAAGTGAAAAGCGTTCAAGCCACTCGGTTGCGTTTGCACGAGCAACTACTCGTTTGGTTCCACGAGCACGAAGTCCGAATGCAACGTTTTCCAGGACGGAAAGGTTCTCGAACAGTGTGCTGTTTTGAAACATCACACCAATGTGGCGTTGTTCGGGCAAAACAAATGTTGCTAGTTCGGCGTCATCGACAACGATGTTGTTGAGCAGAATCTTGCCGTTATCGACAGGTTGGAGCCCACAGAGCGCGCGTAACAGCGTTGATTTGCCGGACCCGTTTGGACCGAGGACAGCGAGCACTTCTCCCTCGGCGAGGGCCAACTCAATGGCGAGATGAAACTCGGGAAGTTGAATATCGAATTGGGCATTGATGCTCATCGTGAGCCACCACTTGTACTTGAACCGCCGAGCCATTGATCGCGAAGACTCAAAAGCACCCCGAAGGAAATAGCGATCATCACCACGCTCAAGACGAGCGCTTGGCCGGGGTTTGATTCGAGAGCGAGATAGACCGAGAGCGGCATGGTTTGGGTTCGACCCGGGAAGTTGCCAGCGAACGTGATGGTGGCGCCGAATTCTCCAAGCGCACGAGCCCAAGCCATCACTGCGCCAGCGATAAGCGCCGGGCGAATTGCGGGAAGTGTCACACGGCGAAACGCGTACCAGCGCGAAGCCCCGAGTGTTCGAGCGGCGTCTTCAGTGCGGCGGTCAAGGCCTCGCAGTGCAGCCTCAACCGTGAGGACCAAGAAAGGCATTGCAATAAAGGTTTGAGCGAGAACAACGCCTGCAGTACTGAACGGAAGGCGCATCCCGAACCAATCGAAGAGTGAGTCGCCGAGAAGCCCGCGCCGGCCGTAGGCAGCAAATAAGGCGACGCCACCGACGACCGGTGGAAGCACGAGAGAGAGCAGACATAGCGCGCGCACGATGCGTCGACCAGGGAATCCATAGCGAGCAAGGACCCATGCGAGTGGAACACCGAACACGATTGACAATGCAGTCGCCCATAACGAGGTTTCGATTGAAAGGCGCAATGCAGTGAGTGACGATGGCGTCGTTAGTAGCGACCAAGCATCACCCCACGGAACACGCCACAACAATCCAATGAATGGAAGCGCGAAGAACGCGATCGCGATTGCAGCGATTGCAAGAATCGCAGCTGGTGGGCGCTGCAGACCTGCGGAACGGTTGCGTCCTATGCGTAAACGTGTCACGGCGATGTAAATCCGTAGCTTTTGAGAATGCTTTGTCCGGCAGTACCTGTCACGAATGCGATCCAAGCTTCAGCAGCGGTGTTGTTACCTGATTTAAAAATCGCCGCGATCGGGTACTTAGCGATGACATTAAGGTTCGCCGGGATTGCAACGCCGTCGGCTGCACGCTTTGTTGCGCGTATGTCAGTGGAGTACACGATTCCTGCGTCAGCTTCACCAGCCGAGACCTTTGCAACGATGCCTTTCACATCTGGCTCAAAGCTCGCCGGTGTGATCGTTACCCCGGCTTTTTGAAGAACTTGAGCGCTGTATTTCCCAATGGGTACCTCAGGCGCACAGGTGACATAGATGAGCCCGGACTTCGAGAGATCAGAAAGCGATGCGATCTTCGACGGGTTGCCTTTTCGCACGATGATCTCGAGTGAGTTCGCCGCGAAAAGAGTTGGCGTACCGCTGAGCAACTTGGCATCGGTGACCTTGTTCATGGTGGCTTCATCGGCGGCGGCGAAGACATCAACAGGGGCTCCGGCAATGATCTGCTGTGCGAGCGTTGATGACGCTGCGAAGTTGATGGTGACATTCACGTCAGGATGCAACTTTCGGAAGGCAGCCTTGATATCGGTGAAGGCACCTTGCAGCGAGGATGCGGCCGACACCGTGAGAGACCCAGACAGCGAGTCTGTAGATCCAGCGGTGGAGGAGGTCGTTGAGGATGAGCCGCAGGCCGGAGCGAACACGAGCAACATCAAAAACGAGATGGCGACGAGGGCGTTCGGGTGAAGTTTTGGGACTTGAAACGCCATTCCCGTATGGTAGTCAGGTCCTGATTACATACCTCAACTCCTGACGACGTCGCCGGTACCATCGACGGGTGACCCGCAACGACCCAGCACTGGCCGAAATGGTGTGCTTGGCGTTGGTGGCTGAAGGCCCTACCCACGGTTGGGCAATCTCGGGTTTGCTGGCTCCCGATGGCGAGATCGGTCGGATCTGGTCACTGAGTCGGCCCCTTACCTATCGAGCGTTGGAACAGTTGGTGAGCGACGGACAGATCGTCAAGATCGGAACGGCGCCAGGGAGCGGGCGTTCTCGCACGTTGTTGGATGTCACAACCGCTGGCCGGGAAAATTCGAGCGAATGGCTCGATGCGCCGGTGGAGCTTCCAAAAGATGTGCGGACCGAACTCCTTTTGAAATTCGCTTGTCGCACGCGCGCCGGACGTTCGCTGCACCCACTGGCTCTTCGCCAGCGAGAGAAGTTCGCGCCATTGATCGATGAGTCTGCGAAAGTGGATGCGTCGCATTTTGTTGGAGTGTGGCGACGCGAACACCTACTCGCTATTGATCGATTCCTCGAAATCGTTTCTCTGGAATCGTCATGAGTTCGAAACCAGGCGGGTTTTCCGCGCTGCACCACCGCAATTTTCGCTTGTATCTCACTGGTCAAGTTGTGTCTCAAGCCGGAACCTGGATGCAGACCGTTGCGATGGGCTGGCTTGTTCTCAAAGTGACCGGCAGCGGCGGAATGCTCGGTCTTGTGAGCGCGGCACAATTCGCTCCGACGCTGCTCTTTGGCGCATTTGCCGGAACACTCGCCGACCGTCATAGCCGTTGGCACATGTTGCAAATCACCCAAGTTCTCGCAGCAACAATCGCGACGGCACTAGGTGTGATGGTGGCTACCGACACGATCTCTGTGTGGAGTTTGTTCGCTCTTGCTGCGGCCTTCGGTACGGTTAATGCATTCGACATGCCGATCCGTTCCTCGTTTGTTTACGAACTCGTAGGGCCTGACGACATCACGAGCGCAGTTGGGATCGGAAGCACTGCGAACAACATCGCCCGCATCTTTGGACCAGCCGTCGCTGGTGTCCTGATTGCTGCTTTCGGACTCGCGGTGCCGTTCTTGGTGAATGGGGTCAGCTTCCTTGGGATCTCGATTGCGCTTCTATTAATGCGCAGGTCTGAATTTGTGCCGAAGACTCCGGTGAAACGGGAGAAGGGGCAGATTCGTGAAGGCGTGAAAGTCGTTTGGGCGGACCCGCGTTTGCGTACTCCGATGTTGATGACTGTCGTGATCGGCATGCTTGCCTACGAAAATCAGATTGCGCTTCCGCTATTCGCGAAATTCACGTTTCATCGAGAAGCAACCGGGTACGGCGTGCTGTCATCAATGATGGGAATCGGCTCCGTCGCTGGTGGGTTACTGATCGCAAGATTTGGTCGTGCGACGCATAGGCGACTGGGTTTCGCTGCGACGTTCCTTGGGGCAACGATGCTGCTTGCTGCATTCATGCCGACGTTCTGGACAATGGCGATCGCTCTGTTATTTGTCGGAAGTGGCAGCGTCGCGTTCATCACGATGAACTCGGCGACACTCCAACTCACCTCCCCTGTCTCTGTCCGCGGTCGCGTCATGGCGCTTTACATCACCGCAATCATTGGAACCACGCCGATCGGCGGTCCGGTCATTGGTTGGATTGGCCAGCACATTGACCCAAGGGCGACCTACATCACCGGTGGCCTTGCTTGTCTCATCACTGCAGCGGCGGCCTGGCCCTCATTGCGCCGATCTACTGAGGAAGTGGTCTCAGAGGAAGAGGCCGAGGCGATCGAGCGCGCATCGATCTTGGCGGGCGAGGAACTGGCTGGGGACAAGGATTCTTCCGTCCCCGGGGTGTTTCCGACGATGGAGTAGGAGGCTCGAATTGGGGTCGCATGGCGAGATGGTGTGATCTCTCGTTTCTTTGGCCATACTTGTGGCCCGGTTTGCAGGAAGGCATTCATGAAGTTCACCGTCGGTTCCAAGGTCATCTATCCCGCTCACGGCACAGCCGAGGTCACCGGTCGCTCGACTCGAGTGGTCGATGGCAAGAAGGTCAAGTACCTCGAGCTGTCGGTTGCTGCTGGTGATGATTCATGGCGCGGTGGCAATCTCAAGGTGTCAGTACCCGAGGATCGTGCAGAAGATCTTGGTGTTCGTCAGGCAATTTCTGAAGAAGAAGTTGAAGACGTACTTGCGGTGCTTGCAGTTCGTAACGTCCGTGTTCCTACGAACTGGTCACGCCGATTCAAGAATCACCAAGAGAAGATGAAGTCAGGCGACATTTACGAATGTGCAGAGGTTGTTCGTAACCTCGCACTTCGCGATCGCCAGTCCTCACTTTCAAGCGCCGAGAAAGCAATGCAGATCCGTGCTCGACGCATTCTTGTGTCGGAACTCGCAGTGTCATGGAACACCACGATGGAAGACGCCGGCGAACGCGTCGACCTCGTTCTCGCAGAAGATTAAAACTCAGTCAGCCTTTTTGGCTGGTTGAATCACATCTTTCAACGCTTCGTCAGAGAGCACGAATGCGTCGTTTGTTGCTTCGGCGCCTGGTTCGACAAGTTCTGGCCATTGCGTTCCTGGGAGTACTGCTACTTCGAAGAGTTCGGTAACTGAGCCTTCGAAACGCATAAAGCCGACGATGGAGCCGGTGTTGATATCGACTGCCCATACTCCGCATTCGCGAGGCGTGTCGGCTTGCGTGATTGGCAAACCGTCAAACACGGTCTCGCGAACTTTTGACAAACCAATGAACGCGATGTTTCCCACGAAGGAAAGACCCCGGGTGAAGCCTGGGAGAATCGCGACGGTCTCGCGTTCACCGGTTTCAACATCGACGGTGCAGAGTGCGCCGCGGCCAGACTCGAGCACCCACAATTTGCCGTTATGCCAGCGCGGCGAGTGAGGCATCGACAAGCCGACAGTGATCGGAGCCCCGCCATCAATGTCGAGAATCGCTCCACCAGCGGCTTTGTCGTCGCGCCAACCGTTGGGCGTATCGGTCATGCCAAGAACGGTGACGTATTTCGGCCGGCCATCGACCATGGCCAACCCGTTGAGATGGCAGCGGTCGTCGGCAGACAATCCGGAAATGAACTGCGGCCTCCACTGCGGCGCGAAGGAATTTTCGCGGTCGAACGTGACCAAGCAGGAGAAGCGTGTTGCGACAGCCCAAAGTTGGCCGTCGGCGTCGTAGCCAAGATCATGAATCCGAATGTCACCCGTGGTGTGACCACGACGAGGCATGTAACACGCGTCGATACGACCTTCAGGGTCAATGGTTGACGCAGCAGCCTGTTGGTTCCAGAACTCCCACACCGTGGTCTTGGTGCCGAGCGCCAACTTTGCGCCTTGCACTGCGACCCCCATCGGGCTCGCGAAGTACCGGAGATGCGTGTTGACCTTGTCGCCGTCACGGCGAACGAGGACAAGGCGACCGCTTTGATAGGTGGTGACGGCGAGCGAACAATTCGCAGCCTCAAGAATGCTGGCAAACGAACCGGTAAACACGCTCGAGAAATCAGTGGGGATAGCGCCATCGGGTTCTTCAGTGAGTCCAACCTTGACTGCTTCGGCCGAACGAGTTTTTGAAGGCTGGATGGGGGGCGGGTCGGCGAAAACATCGTGTGCACGAACCGCAACGGGATCGACAATGTCCCAGACCTTCTTCATCTCTTCAGCGTTGCGTTCCCACTTTGAGGCCTGCGGAGCTTCAAGAGTCATTGCCGAAAGTGGAAGTTCGCCACCCGTTTCGGTGTCCCAGGTGAGATCGAGATTGGCGCAGAGACGTGCGAGTTCTGTATCGGGATCAGCAAGCAACGCTGAATAACTCGTGACGCACCAACGATCGGGATCGAGTGCTTCAAGATCATCAAGCATCATCGTGGTTGCTGTTACCCACTGATTGGCCACGATCTCGGGAAGTGATTTTCCAATGAGGTCGCGCCAACCGGGAGTCAGGAGGAGCGACCAGCGGTCGCCTGTCCACTCAGGCAGGTCTGGGTAGGTGACGAACCGACCAGATCGCCACGCATCAAGCATGCTGCTGATGGTCTCGCGCGGGTCACGCCATAAGTACACGAACTTTGCATCGGGGTATGCAGCCGCAAGAAATGGAATGCGCAGAGAGTTCTTCGGAGTTTTTTCGATCATGCGCACAACCGAGCCGGGCTGTACCGGCTCGCCGTCACGATCTTTCAACCGACGCACAAACGAGCCGCTGAGTTTCTCAACGATTTCTGGGCTGATGTCGTCCACGGTGAGGCGGTTTGAATCCCACCCATGCGCAGCAGGAGCGAGTGCGGCAAACGCTTCGATGAGTTGATGGCTTTCGCCACCGATTGTGTACGACTCTTTGGCTCGCATCATTGCCTCGAACAACATCGTGCTGCCCGAACGAGGCGAGGAGATGATGAAAACCGGACGATCAAGAGTGATCGGTTCACCAATTTGTTTCGCCGCAGGCACTGTCGGCGAAGTGGATTGTGGTGGTTGCGCTGAAGTTGATGCCGCGGCGGCAGTCGCAGCTCCGGGATCGGTCGCAGGTGCAACCTGCGGAGAACTACCAAAGGCTTCTCGCGCAAGTGATGGGCGAAGTACAAGTTGACGGATTGCTTCGTTGACTTTCACCGTATTGGGTAGTTGATCATCTATGAGGTCAACGACAGCGTCGGCTTCATCTCGAAGCTTGTCAAAAGAATCAAAACCTTGAGGGTTGTCGCCAAAGTGAGACCAGCATGCTTTCCAAGAACGTCGGAAAGAAATGAGCGCTTGGTCAAGCTCAACGGCCTTGTCGAGGTCAACTTCGGCGAACTGATGAAGAATATTTGCGAGCGTTTGGTCGATTTCTGCTGATGGCATTACCAATGGTTGATTCGCAGTTTCGAACGCAATCGCACTGACCTGTTGCACCGCGGGGAGCGGTGAATCGGGATCAAGTGCTCCCGTCTGCCTGTCGATGAGGGACCAGAAACCGGCACCACCAACAGTGTCAATGACTAAGTGAATTCGCGGAGCATTTACAGGATTCTCGACACGGTGTGGTTGCCAAGTATCGAACACCCAACAACTGCCCGGTTCCATGTGCACAGATTCATCATCAACGTGAAACAGCACGGCGGGGTCGGTGATAATCGGAATGTGGACGCGAAGGTGGTCCCACCAATAGCGATTGGTGTCAACATGCGATTTCACTTCCGATTCGATGTCGATACGCATCAATCGGGTGCGACCAATGGGGCAGCCGAGTCCGGTCAGCCCCGCCATGACGTTCACTACCGACGGAAGTGCCTCCAAATGCGGTGTTGGTCGCATCGGGCCCACGACGGAATCGTTGGTTGGATCGCCCATGACGGAAACCAGAGGTAGGGCACTGTTGCCGGGCATGCCTTCGGGATGGGGACGCCAAACGTCATCGGGGATCGCACTGATCTCGGCGATGAGGGCCTCGATATCGGTGCTGATGGGCAATCGGATGATCGGTTGGTCAAGTCTCACGAACAACTCCAGCTGGTGGAGTAGGCAATGTATCGCTTTCAGGCAATCTCTTTAGAGGTCGAAGTTCGAACGAAACCGCCGTGAAATGAGGTTTGTTCGCTGCCTGACCGAACGTGGCAGTCTGATCAAATGGCTGAGACGTTCTGGGACTTTGTGAACTCGACTGCACAGCAGCACCCCAATCGTGTGGTCGCTGCTGACGACTACGGTCGCTCGCTCACGACCGGTCAACTGCGTGACGCTGCTGAACAGGTCGCTGCAGGCATTCTCGAACTCGGGGTTGTTCCAGGCGGGGTCGTGTCATGGCAGATTCCGACCACGCTCGAGGCAATCGTCATGCTCGTCGCGTGTGCGCGGCTTGGCGTTGTTCAGAATCCGATTATCTCAATGCTTCGCCACGCGGAAGTTGGACACATCGCTAGTCAGATCGGAACCGATCTGTTGATCGTCCCCGAACGTTGGCGCGGGTTCGACCATGCAGTAATGGCGAATGAACTTGGGCTTCGCTCTTGGACTGCGGATTACGAAGCATTGATTGATGCGACAACGCCATTGCGATTGCCACACGGCGACCCATCGGTGCTTCCGGCGCCACCAAGTACGAATGATGACGGTCGCTGGATTTATTTCTCCTCGGGGACAACGGCAGCGCCGAAAGGTGTTCGCCACACCGATAAGTCGGCGATGGCTTCGGCGTTATCGCTGTCGGAGCGTTTGGGATTTGGCCCCGATGACGTGTATCCGATTGCGTGGCCCTTTTCTCATATCGGTGGAATCGCGATGTTGGTTACATCGCTGAATACCGGAGTGCGACTGGTGTTGTTCGACGTTTTCGATCCGGCGACGACTGCCGATCGCATGGCAACACACAACCCGACGATGTTGGGTTCTGCTGTTCCATTTTTCCGTGCGTTCCTTGAGGCAGAACATCGCCACGAAGGCGGTTCGTTATTTCCGAACGTTCGGGGGTGTGTTGGCGGTGGGGCCCCGATCCCCGGAGACGTCAATCAAGAACTCATCGACACGTTTGGCGTAGCGGGAGTTGTTGGGGCCTACGGACTTACTGAAGTTCCGAACTGCACGTGTGAATGGTTTGATGGCCCCGATGTTGGTCGAGACGTCGGCCCGGCCGGACCAGGAGTTGAGGCCCGTGTGATCGATGGCGAACTTCAGTTACGAGGTGCGCAATGTTTCCTTGGTTACGTTGACGAATCCCTCAACGTTGCAGCATTCACTGACGATGGCTGGTTTCGAACCGGCGACCTCGCCGAGATTTCTGATGATGAGCGAATTCGCATCGTTGGTCGACTGAAAGATGTCGTCATTCGTAATGCAGAGAACATCTCAGCGACTGAAGTTGAAGAAGCCATTCTGTTCCACGAATCAGTTGCTGATGTTGCTGTCATTGGGCTTCCCGATGCGAGAACTGGCGAGCGTGTGTGCGCCGCAATTGTTCTTGCTCCGGGAAGTTCTATCGATGTTCCCGGGCTCGCCAAACATTGCATCTCACTCGGGCTAGCGAAGTACAAGTGCCCTGAGGAGATCGTTTTTGTGGAAGCGATTGAACGTAATCCGATGGGAAAGATTCAGAAAGATAAAGTTCGCGCAGCCGTCGATCTGGCTCGTGGTTGAACGAAACGTCAGCTTCGTGGAAGTCCCAGGATCCGCTGGGCGACGATGTTCTTCTGGATTTGGCTCGTTCCGCCAAACACGCTTGCTGCACGAGCCCACAGGTAGCGCTCGAGGGATTCGCTCGTCTCTTGGAAAAGCGCTTGAGAATCTGACTGAAGCGCGACATCGTGAAGAAGTTGGTCGACTTTGGTCATCAGGAGTTTGTCGATCGAACCCGAGGTTGAGTCGAATGTGCCATTCCGTCGATCAGTCAATGTGACGGCAACGGTGGCATCGAGTGCTTCGATCCAAGCCGCAACGCGTTGCACGTCGGGCCGACTTGCGATGATCGGATCGCTGAGTAGGGCAGATGCTGTTCCGCGGAACTTTGAGATCCAACCAATATCGGCCGGTCCGCGTTCCACGGCAAGTAGCGACATGGCGATTTCCCAGCCCTGACCTTCGACACCAAGAAGTGCAGACTTCGGCACACGCACATCGGTAAATGACACCTCGGCGAATTCTTCAGATCCCCATGCCGTGATGATGGTCGACACTTCAATTCCCGGAGAATTGAGGGGGAGAAGAAGCACCGAAAGACCGCGATGTGGATGTTCGTTCGTTCGACACAGCAAAAGAATCCACTCGGATTGAAATGCTTCGCTTGTCCAGATCTTGCGGCCGTTGATGACGAAATCATCTCCGTCGATGTTCGCTCGAGTGCGTACTGCGGCGAGGTCGGAACCGGCTCCGGGTTCGCTAAAGCCCTGACACCAACGAACAGAACCGTCGAGCATGCGTGCGAGATGTACCTCTCGCTGTTCGGTTGTTCCGAATTCGGCGAGTGCATGGGCAAGGTGTGCGATTGCGGGAGGTGAAGGAAAACCGTTGTCGCCGAGTTCCTCTGAAACGATGGCTTCGCAGGTCACGGGTAGTCCGAAACCACCCGCTTCGGTTGGCATCGAAACGCCTACGAAACCAGCTGCCGCAAGTTGCCGGTGCCAATCCGTAATGACCGGATTGGTCGAAAGCCAGGTTTGAAGTCGTGCTCGGAACGACGCTTCCACGACGTCATCGCGAAGGTCGAAGCCGTCATCGAGAGCGGCTCCAGTTGGGGTGACGCCAATGCGGGCGCAGAGCAGCTCCTCGGAAGGTGCTGGCAGCAACGCTCGCGACATGAGCGCGCGTCGAAGACGGACCGAAGTGAGGTGCTCCCACGTGTGTCCTATTCCTCCAAGAATCTGAGTGGCAGTCTCGCAACCGCGAACGCCGGCTTCGGAAGCAACGAGCGCTGCGCGAGCAGCCGCTGAGTGGGCATCACTTGTGCTGTTTCCGAGTTTCCAAGCCGCTGAACGGACTGAATTACGCGCAGCGACGAGGTCAACCCATGCATCAGCAAGAAGATGCTGTACGGCTTGGAAACTGCCGACCGGAGCCCCGAATTGCTCACGCTCACATGCATAGGAAACAGCATCTTCGATGGCGGCGATTCCATTGCCGACAAGATCAGCACCTAAGAGAAGCTGCGTGAGGGCAAGGAACCCGGCTTCATCTGCAGCACTGATCGCGGTGACATCGGACGAAGTAGTTGTCATCGCGACCCGAGACCGATCGGCGGTAAGGATTACAGAGTCCGAATTGGTCACGTGAGTGTGACCTGCGCGAACGAACGCAACCCTCTCAGCGCCGAGCGCATCGGGAGCGATGTGGCCATCAAGGCTGGTGACGATTCGTTCGCTTGTTGCTCCCACGAGTTCACGGCCGAGAACTGCTCCGATGAACGGGGATGCGCTGAGGGCTGCTGCAAATTGTTCCGCACAAAGAATCAGATCGAGAACCGATCCGCCATCATCGCGAAGGCTGAGCAATCCGCTTGATTCGAGCGCACTCCATGCCTTGTCAGCATCGGCAAACGGAGGAAGTTCCTCGATGCTCGAAACGCCTGTATCTATTGCAACGGAACGCGCGAGCGAAACGAGCGCCGTTTCGATCTCACCAAGTGATGTTCGCATCTTCGAGACTGATCCCGGTCGGGATCAGAGGCGGCCTTCGGTGCGAAGGTCTTCAGGAACCCATGACGGGTTACGGCGTTCTTTGAACGCGTTGAAACCTTCAAGAGCTTCGGGACCGTAGAGCGATTCGGTCATCGACATGCGGTCGTAGTTTTCGTATTGGCGGTTGATCTCGCGCTTGACGATGTTGCGTGCCCCCGGCGCTCCGCGAGAAATTTGTTTCGCGATCTCGATCGCTTCGGCGAGTTCAGCGCCAGGCGACACGACGCGCGTAACAAGGCCCCAAGACTCTGCAGTGGCCGCATCGATGACTCGGCCGGTCATGAGCATGTCGCGAGCGCGAGGAATCCCGATCTGTCCGGGAAGGATCGCGGCATAGGACGTGTCGGCAATTCCGCGAAGCAACTCGGGCGCACGGAAGGTTGCGCTGGTGGAAGCGACGGCGACGTCGGAAAGCATCGCAATGACGAGCCCTCCGCCTTGGCAGATGCCGTTCACTGCAGAGACGACCGGCTTGGATGCATTTCGAATTGCGTCGAACGGGACGTTGTCCATGTGAAGCAGATTGGCGAGGTCAGCCCAACTGTCTTCCTGGTCGCCACCGAGGTCGCCACCGGGGATGAAGACATCGCCGGTTCCCGTGATGACAAGTGCCGCGAGATCCTCGGACTTCGCGACGTAGTCGACGGCGTAGCGGACGCCGAAATACATCGCCGGTGTCATCGCGTTACGTCGGAGGGGACGATCGACAGTGAGCACGGCGATCGAGCCCTCGCGCTCAAACTTCAGGAACTGCGTGCCACACCAGTCGCCTTCAGGCGGTCGATTCGGAAAAGTCATACCTTCACCGTACTTCCAGCCGCTCATCGTCGGCGGGGTGAACCTATCGTTGGGGAGTTGGTCGCTTGATCTGGAGGAGGTGTGATGACCGGTCAGCCGGCGTTGTTCGATGAACACCCCAAGGGTCCCGGACTCGACGTCACCCTTATCCGTAACGCCGTTGATTCCGATGCCGCGGATGCCGCGCTCGTGGCGCTTCGCGAGCGTGTGGCGTGGCGACAGGACTATCTCCGGATGTTCGGTGAGCTGATCGCAGTGCCTCGGCTCGAATCGTGGGTTGCCGATGAGGGTCTTGATTACACCTACTCAGGGATTCACCATGATCCTGGCCCTTGGACAGAAGAACTCATAGCGCTGCGGGATCTTGTGTCTGAACACGCAGGAGCAACATTCAATTCGGTGCTGTGCAATCTCTACCGAGACGGCAATGACGGAGTGGATTGGCACGCCGACGACGAATCTGAGTTTGGGCCAATGCCGGTCATCGGTTCTCTAAGTCTTGGCGCTTCTCGCCGCTTCGATCTACGACGTGTAGAAGCCCATGCAGAGAAAATCGAGTTAGATCTTCATCATGGTGATCTCGTCATCATGCGAGGGACGACGCAAGCGCTCTGGCAACATCGTGTTCCGAAGACAAAAAAGCCAGTGGGCGAGCGAATTAATCTCACGTTTCGAACGGTGAAGAAGTCATGACAACTACATCGCATCCAAATCTGAATTCACGGGAACAACATCTCGATCAAGCGGGCAATGATCGCCTTGGTATGTCGCCGGAACTTGCTGTTTTTGATCCCGATGAGATTGACGACATCATCAAGTTCTTCCATCGCTGGGGTTTCGCGCGAATCCGCAACGTGTATTCGGACGCGGAACTCGTTGCCCTTGAACAAGAGATGCAGCAGCAGCAGTCGGAACTTCTCACCGGGACAATGGATGAGAAGCACGGAACCGTGATCCTCGATGATCCCGACGCGTTGATTGAAGGGGAGCCGTTTGCGCATTACGTCTGCCACATCACTGAATGCTCGGATCTCGCTCACGTCGCAGTTCACGCGCCGGTGATTGTCGAGTCAATGCGGCGACTCTTAGGCGAGAACATGTGGCTGCTCGACTACGAGCGGTTCGGGGTTGTGTATCAAGACGCTCGCCCCGGAAAAGATTCGGGCTACTCGCGAATTGGTTGGCATTCAGATTGGCAATCGGGACCCCACCTCACTATCTGGCCATCTGTCGCGTTCACGATTCATATAGACGGGACCTCGCCGGCCAATGGGTTTTTGCGTGTGCTACCGGGGAGCCATCTCCACAACACCGAAGGGATGCCCCTGGGATTCGAAAAGGTCCTGGGCGAGATTGCCCTCTATGTCGATCGTGGAGACGTGCTCCTGCACGACGCCCATCTTTGGCACTCGGCGGCGCGGGCAACCGAAGACCCACCGGGCGGGATTCGCCGCCACCTTCGCGGCAGCTTCCATGCAGGCGATCGCCTCCAGGAAGGCCATGGCCTTGAGGACTTCGTTAAAAACGCAATGCGGTAATTGGCGAGTTTGGGCGATTCGCGACGGGTCAGACCGTTGCCACATCCAAACAGGAACAGATCACCTAGATCTGCCACAATGTCGATCCACGTCGTAGACGTCGCAAGTCAGTTCTCTAGGGGGAATCAGAAATGGCAGAGCAGAACGAAGGCATTGAAGTTTCGGTCGAGGAACTTCGGGCGAAGTACGCCGCAGAACAACTCAAGCGTTTGCGTACCGACGGCCTCAAACAATTCTCAGGTCTGAAGGAACAGTTCGAAGAACTCGACCAAGATCCCTACGCCGATCCGAACTTCACCCGCGATGCCATTACCGAAGAGACCGAGGTCGTCATCGTCGGCGGCGGATTCGCCGGCATGCTCACTGGCGTCGATCTGCAGAACAACGGCATCACTGATTTCCGCATCGTGGAAAAGGGCGGCGACTTTGGTGGCACTTGGTATTGGAATCGTTATCCCGGTTGCATGTGCGACGTCGACTCTTATACCTACCTTCCGCTTCTCGAAGAGACCGGCTACATGCCCACCGAGCGCTACGCGAGTGCGCCGGAAATTTTCGGGTACTGCCAACTCCTCGGACGCACGTTCAATCTCTATGAGCACGCGCTGTTCCAAACAATCATCAACGGCGCAGTTTGGGATGACAGCTCGAACCGCTGGAACATCACGACCTCACGTGGCGACAAGATCAGTTCGAAGTACATCGTGATCGCTGGCGGCATTCTTCATAAGCCGAAGGTTCCCGGCATTCCTGGTATCGAGAAGTTCAAGGGACGCATGTTCCACACCAGCCGTTGGGATTACGACTACACCGGCGGTGGTCCGCGCGAATTCATGGACAAGCTTGGCGACAAGCGCGTCGGCATTATCGGAACTGGCGCTACTGCGGTTCAGGCCGTTCCGAAGCTTGCCGAAGCGGCGCAGGATCTGTTTGTCTTCCAGCGCACGCCGAGTGCTGTCGGTGTTCGAGGAAACGGCCCCACTGACGAAGCGTGGTTTAAGAGCCTTAAGCCCGGTTGGCAGCAAGAACGCATCGTGAACTTCACGAAAGCAGTCACCGGCGATATGCCCGAGGTCGACATCGTGAACGACGGTTGGACCGATGTCATGTGGCGCAATACGCAGGCAGCTGTTGAATCTCCTGAGCATCTCGCCGAAATGGAACTCAGCGATTTCAAGACGATGGAAAAGCTTCGCCGCCGAGTCGACACGATTATTGACGATCCAGACACCGCAGAAAAACTCAAGGCCTATTACGGCAAGAACTGCAAGCGCGTCTGTTTCCACGACGAGTACCTGCCGTCGTTCAACAAGCCAAATGTGCACCTTGTTGATTCCGACGGCAAAGGCATCGAACGCGTCACCGAAACTGGTGTCGTCGTCGACGGCGTTGAGTATCCGATCGACTGCCTTGTCTTTGCTTCGGGCTTCGAGGTCAACACCGATCTCGACGCACGCGTTGGCTTCGACCCCGTTGGTCGCGACGGCGTGACTCTCAACGAGTCATGGTCGCATGGCGCCCACACGCTTCATGGCGTCTTGTCAGGTGGCTTCCCCAACATGATGGTGATCAGCCTCGTGCAGGCTGGATTCGGAACCAACTTTGTTCATTTCCTTGGTCGTTCGGCTCGTCACGTCGCCGAACTCATCAAGGCGTGTAATGACCAAGGCATCGCCACGATTGAAGCAACCCCTGAAGCCGAAGAAGGTTGGCTCATGGTGCTGTACGGAGCGATCGGCAATGGTGCCGAGTACGTCGCAACCTGCACGCCGGGTTACTTCAACAACGAAATGTCAGCACCAGACGAAAAGGCCGCAAAGGGCCTTGTGTACGCGGGAAGTCTTCTGAACTACCACGCACATCTCGATGAGTTCCGTGCCGCGGGCGACTTCCCCGGCGCGCTGGTGACAAAAAGCTAGTTCGTCTCATTGGGCTCGGATCCAAATCCCGGGTCATCTCGCAACGACTCCTTCCATGTACGGAATCGACTGTGAATGATCCCGTCGGGTCCGAGCCCGTCACCGTTTCCATCGGCATCTAATTCAAACGTCCAGATGCGTTTGAGGTCCGTGCTGTCAACGGCTCCGTAGCGGGCACGTGCGCGCACTGCAGGACCCGCTCGCCAAAGTAGGTAGACGCCGATTCGTCGCAGATATCCAGGTTCGCCCTGAAGGTCTTGGCCGAGTGTCTTGATTTCGTTTGGGGCTTCGATCCACTGTGACGCAATGATTCGTGACTCGCGTTGTGGCAGCGCGGGAAGTTCGTGGGTGTGCACATTGTGATCGATCAATGGTCGTTGTTCGGCGGGAATATTCATGTGGCCGACTCTGTCGTTGTGTCATCAACGATCCGCGACAAAAGTTGATCGCGTATTGAGACGCCGGGCTCACGCGCTTTGTCGCCGGTGACGCGCCAGCCATGACGACTTGAGTAGAGAAGCGGAGGTGCTTTGAGGCGACCTTCACCAGAAGCTGTGATTCGACCAAAGACGAGCTCGTGATCGATCAAGCTGATCTGGTCAAAGACATCGCAAGTGAACCAAGCGATGCAATTGGGAACCACGGGGTGGCCATCGATCTCTCCAAGGAACTCTGGTGCCGAGTAGCGCAACTTGTGTCCTGGATAACTGAAGTACTGCCCCTCAGCGATTTGGTCGGCGGCAAGAATCGAAACCGTGAATGCGCCGCTTTCTTGGAGAACGGGCCAAGTGTCGTGTTTCTTCGAGAGCGAGGCCATGACAACGGGTTCTTCAAACGAAACCTGAGTGACCCAGTGTGAGGTGTAGGCCCGAGTGAGGCCGTCATGAGTGGCGGCGACAACCTGCACGCCCTTGATCATTTGTCCGAGACATCGTTTGATTGCGGGATCGATCACGGGCTCAGTGTGCCATTGCAATGACCAGGAGCATCGACAGACCCTCAAATTGGGACCGAGGTTCAAGGCGCATCGGTGGCGGCACCGCTAGAGCGGATCTCGTTGCTTTTGCGGGGATCGGAACTCCGCCTACATTGCGGATATGACTTTGACTGACTCAGGAACCTCACTCGTCGATTCGATGGCGGAGCTTGTCCTCTCCGAAGCCTCGGCCTGCGAGGCAAATCGCACCATGACCCCAGCGGTGGTCGATGCGATGTGGGAATGCGGTCTTATGTCGTACCTGAACCCCGCCGAAGCAGGTGGTTCAGAGCCCTCCTTCGCCGACATGATCAACACTTGGCAGGCCATGGCCGAACTCGACGGTTCGTTCGGGTGGATCGGCATAGCGAACCTCCCGTCAGCCGCAGCTGTTGCTGCGTACCTTCCCGATTCGGGTTTCGCCGAAACGTTCGGTAGCGGCGAGCGCGTGACTATGGGCGGACAGTTCGCACCGAACGGTCAAGGGCAAAAGGTTGAAGGCGGCTACAAGATCAGCGGTACATGGAACTTCGGTTCCGGCACTGGTCATTCTGAGTTTGTGTGCGCAGGATTCCTCCCCATCGATGACGGCAACTTCATGTTCGATGCCAACGGAGAGATCCTGCTTCTCGCCGCAGTGGTTCATCGTGACGACATCAACTTCACCGATGGTTGGCATGTGCAAGGCCTGAAGGGCACAGGTTCGTACGACTACAACGTCACCGATCTATTTGTTCCCGATCATCGCGTCTTCGAACTCTTTGAACGCACACCGCATCGCGGAAGTTCACCCACATTCAGAATGGGCCTCATGGCAATCACCGCAGCGGGCCACGCAGCGTGGGCGCTTGGTGTTGCAAAGAGCATGATCGACGACGTTGCTGAACTTGCGAAAGTGAAAGCGCGTATGGGCGATATGGAGACTCTTGTGCACAAGACCACGTTCCAGCGTGGTTATGCACATCATCTCGGCATGTGGCGCGCTGCTCGACAGCTTGTTGTCGACACCTATTCGGATGCCGAGCGAGTTGTCGCTGAGGGCGGAGAACTCACTGTCGATATGCGCGCCGACATGCGCATTGCCGCGACCTATGCAACCGAAGCCAGCCGCGAGGTTGCACAGTGGGCCCACCTCGCTGCAGGTACTACCGCAATTCGCGAAGGAAGCCGTCTCGAGCGCGCATTCCGTGACATCTACACCGGTACGCAGCACGCGTTCATCAGCGAGAAGACCTACATCGATTCCGCACAGGTAAAACTGGGACTTGCAGAGACCAACCGCGGTCTCTGAGGTGAGTCGGCCGCGTGTCGTAGTAATCGGCGCGGGGATGGCCGGACTCACGGCTGCGCACCTCCTCACCGCAGTAGCTGATGTCATCGTTCTCGATAAAGGTCGAGGTGTTGGTGGCCGCCTAGCGACGCGACGTATCGGCGACGCGACACTTGATCACGGTGCGCAGTTCATAACGATACACAGTGCGGAGTTCGCAGCGACAGTGGGTCGTTGGGTGACTGACGGTGTCGTCGCTCCATGGTTCCGAGGTCGCATCGGACCAGAAGGTGTACTTGATCCCGATGGTCACACTCGGTTTCGTGGCTCAGTATCGATGAATGCCGTCGCCAAGAATCTCGCCGTCGGTCTTGATGTGCGCACTGCATCACAGGTTGCTGCGCTTACTCACGATGCAGAGTCCTGGAAAGTCACTCTTGTTGACGGCTCGGAACTAGTTGCTGATGTAGTGCTCGCTACTGCGCCAGTTCCTCAGACGATTGCGCTTTTGGAAAAGGGTGATGTCGTGCTGACTTCTAGCGATGCGGCTGCGTTGAATACGATTGCGTATGACCCATGTATTGCGTTGATGGCAGTTCTTGACGGACCCTCGGGGCTTACGGAACCGGGAGCAGTCGATCCGGTCGAGGGCCCAATCGATTGGATGGCCGACAATCAATTGAAGGGAATCTCGTCAGTGCCCGCGGTGACCATCCATGCGACGCCGGAGTTCAGTCGCGCACAGTGGGACGAGTCAGACGAAGCGATCACAGGAGCATTGCTTGCGGCAGCTCGTCTCGATGCCGCGGTGGTTGCAGGATCGGTTCAGATTCAGCGGTGGCTCTACGCCCGACCCTCAGTTGAACATCCGGAACGATTCCTTCGCCTTAGCGACATGCCCCTGTTTGTCTGCGCCGGTGATGCGTTTGGTGGCGCAAAGGTCGAAGGAGCAGCCCTTTCGGGTGCAGCGGCTGCTGCGGTGATTGGTTCAGTTCTTGGTCTGGAATGATGATCAGGCGGCGATGGCTTCGGAAACTCGGAAGACCAGATTCATGCAATGATGTTCCTAATCGGAAGAGCTCGGGGGAGCAGCAATGGGGAGCAACGACGTAACGCTGGACGCTGACGTGATCGTGGTTGGCGCGGGAATGTCTGGTCTCTACGCGCTGAAAGTGCTCCGCGAGCGTGGGTTCCGTGTGATCGTTCTTGAGCGTGCGGGCGGCGTTGGCGGCACGTGGTTCTGGAACCGCTATCCCGGAGCTCGGTGCGATATTCCAAGCCTTGAGTATTCGTTTGGTTTCGATCCGGAACTTGAACAGGAATGGGAATGGAGCGAACACTTCGCGGCGCAGCCCGAAATCGAGCGCTATCTCAATCACGTTGCCGATCGTTACAACCTGCGCCCAGACATCCGCCTTGAAACCGGTGTTGCCGCAATGACGTTCGACGAAGCAACCGACACGTGGGTTGTCGATACCGAAACAGGCGAGCAGCTTCGTTCTCGTTTTTGTGTGATGGCAACTGGCGGATTGTCGGCGCCGCATCGTCCCGATTGGCCGGGCATCGATTCATTCGCCGGTGAAGTCGTGCAATCGAGTTTGTGGCCCGAAGAAGGTGTTGCACTCGAAGGCCGACGCGTTGGCATCGTGGGAAATGGTTCTTCAGGTGTGCAGACCATTCCAGAACTCGCAAAGGTTGCGAGCCACCTCACGGTCTTTCAGCGAACGGCAACATTTGCGTGGCCGTCGCAGAATCGACCGCTGACGCCCGAGCACCAGGCCGAGGTGAAGTCGCGCTATCGCGAAGTGCGTGCCCAGCAGTACGCCTCGCCACTCGCAACTGCACACACAACGGGTGCAACGATCTTCACGTTCGCTGATCCCGACAAATTCATTCTCAAAAGCACGCAAGAGGAGCGTGATGATGCACTTGAGGAGTATGGGTTTAGCGCGTCGCGCATCTGGGCCGATGCGGCAAAGGATCTTGACGCCAACGAAATGGCTGTCGAACTCTTCCGTGAAATGGTGCGTCGAAGTGTCAACGATCCAGAGGTAGCCGACTCGTTATGTCCAAAGGATTATCCGATCGGCTGCAAGCGACCCGTTCTCGACAATGGCTACTTCGAAACGTTCAATCGTGACAACGTCACGCTTGTTGATCTTCGGAAAGATGCGATCGTCGAAGTTGTTCCTGAAGGTATCCGCACTTCAACAGGCGTAAAAGAACTCGACGTTCTGATTTTTGCGACCGGATTCGACGCAGTCTCGGGTGCACTTACGCGCATCGACATGCGTGGCAAGAGCGGACGTTTGTTGCGCGATGACTGGGCCGATGGGCCGCGCACGTTTATGGGCTTCTCAGTTGCGGACTACCCGAACATGTTCATGATTATCGGGCCCGGCAGCGTCGGCGTCCTTGCGAACTATCCGCCGCATATTGAATTGCAGGTTGGTTGGATCGCTGATTTTCTCGGGTACCTGTCGGAACATGGCAACACGCATGCAGAGGTCGACGCTGACGCGCAGGATCAATGGTGTGCTGAAGTCGAAGCTGCAGCGGTGGGCACGATGTTCAATGCTCCCAACTGTCACTCCTGGTACAACGGCGGCAACATCGAAGGCAAGGCGCGCGTGATTCCGATCTACATGGGTGGCCTCGACCGCTTCATGGCACGAGCCCAAGAGCTCGCAGCAAGCGGCTACGAGGCCTATGCAATTCACTAGCTGCACGGCTCTCAGGCCCTGCGATCAGACACATCGCTCAGGGCCAAAGCCGATTTGTGGTGCGCGAGGGGGGACTTGAACCCCCACACCCTTGCGGGCACAGGAACCTGAATCCTGCGCGTCTGCCTATTCCGCCACTCGCGCGAGTGGACTGGTGACTCTACTTCCCATTGTTGGGGCTCACGAATCCAAAATCGGCGCCGGTATGCGGGATTTCGCCATTCCGCTCAGCGGCATTGGATGAACTGCCTGCGGCTCTAACCTATTTGCCGTGGGACTCAAAGGGTTTGAACGTCGTCTCGAACATGCCGTGGAAGGCGTGTTCTCGCGAGTCTTCAAGAGTGGTGTGCGTCCCATCGAAATAGGTCGCAAACTCACCCGCGAGATGGATGACCATCGCACGGTCGATGTTCGAGGCCGCACCATTGCGCCTAATTCATTCACCATCGCCATTTCTCCCGACGATCACGATTCGTTCGTCGACATCGCCGATTCGTTGGCACGTGAACTGTGCGATGCGGCTCGTGAACATGCGCGCGACGAGGCCTATGGGTTTCTTGGCCCGGTCGAGATCGAACTTGTTGTCGATGACAATCAGCGCACCGGCACCTTTTCTATCGAATCCCGATTCAGGGAAGGCAAAGGCGGAGCCGGAGCCGGTTCACTGGTTCTACCCAGTGGCGAGCGTTTTGTTCTGCACGAGCAAATGGTCAGCATCGGCCGCTTGCCTGAATGTGAAGTCACGCTGGTCGATCCGAACGTGAGCCGTCGTCACGCAGAAATACATCCACGGGGCGACGGGTTCGTACTTGTCGATCTCGGTTCCACCAATGGAAGCACGGTCAATGGTGTACCGGTCCACGAACGTGAACTTCGTGACGGCGACGAACTCGGCTTCGGAAGTATCCGACTCACGTTTCAGGCGTCCTGAAAATGGTCTCTGACCAATTACTTCTGGTCTTGAAACTGTGCCTTCTCGCGCTTCTCTATCTGTTTTTCTTCCGCGTGGTTCGCGCGGTGTGGGCGGAACTCCGTCCTACTCCGCAGCTACCCGCTGGCGGTGTGACAACTCCAGTTGCTGCACCGGCACGCAAACGTCGCAAAGACGTAAAAAACGCGGCACTAACCCGCCAACTCCTTGTTCGTGAACCGGTGGAACTTGCAGGCAAGACGTGGCCGTTAGACGGAGAAGTTTCGATCGGCCGCGCCGCTGGTTGCCAAGTGACAATTGATGACACCTATGCATCGCAGATCCATGCACGCGTGTTCACTCGGGACAATCAATGGCAGATCGAAGACCTCGGTTCTACGAATGGAACATGGTTGAACCGACACAAGGTTTCGGGTCCGATGGTCATCAAGCCCGGAGACTTCGTGCAGATCGGCAACACCGTCATGGAGATGCAGTGACGCGTTTCGCATGGGGTGCAGCCTCCGACACTGGGCGAGTTCGTCAGGCCAACGAGGACTCATTCCTTGTTGTCGACGGCCTGTTTGCTGTTGCCGATGGCATGGGTGGACATCAAGCAGGCGAAGTAGCGAGTCATCTGGCCCTCGAAAGTCTTCAGTCAGGTTTTACCGCAGCTGGAACAGATGTTTTGGTTCGTTCCGTGGAAGACGCGAATCGCATTTTGGTCGAGCGCTCAACCGCCGATCCAGAACTCGCCGGAATGGGTACGACTCTCGTCGCCATGGCACTTGTCGAAGCATCCGGTCGCGACGCGATCGGTGTTGTCAACGTTGGCGATTCTCGTCTCTATCTACTTTCCGACGGGAATCTCGCCCAGATAACTGAAGATCACAGTCTCGTTGCGACGATGGAGCGCCAAGGGCGCCTAACGGCTGCCGAAGCAGCGGTGCATCCACAGCGGAACATCCTCACGCGCGCTCTTGGTATTGATGGAACTGTGCTTGTCGACTCATGGGAAATCCTCCCGGTTATTGGCGATCGTTATTTGATCTGCAGCGACGGATTGTTCAACGAGGTTGACGAAAGTCGCATTGCCGCAACTCTTCGACGCCTCGCTGATCCAAACGAGGCCTCTCGTGAACTGATCCGTTTGGCCAATGAAGGGGGCGGACGCGACAACATCACCTGCGTTATCGTTGACGTTGTCGACGATGCTGGTCGTGATCCCAAAGCTGATCCAGCGAATCGTGTGCGCAACTCGCATACCGGCGGCGACCTCACAGTCCCAGAACCGCCCGAAGCCGAACTGAAGGCACCCCGAGCCCCAGGAGCGATTCGCAGCTCTTTCACTTGGCGCGTCGGCGTGTTTATCGCTGCATTCGTCTTTGTGATCCTCGCTGGATTCGCGTTTATCTGGTGGACGGGCACGAAGACTTGGTACGTCGGTGTCGATGGCGACAAGGTCGCCATTTTCCACGGGAAGCCTGGTGGCGTGCTTTGGATTGAACCAACGCTGGCGGAAGATTCTGAACTCTTGATCGCCAACGTTCCTCGATCGGCTGTCGTCGATGTACAGAACGGAGTCGAACAGCCTTCCCTTGAGTTGGCTCGGGCCTATATCGACAATTTGGTTGAACAGAACCTAAAGGCGTCAACAACCACGACTCTCGCACCCCTGTCGGGTTCATCAACGTCGAGCATAACTACAACGACTGTGCGGTGAGGCGGTGACACGCCGACGCAACACTGAACTTGGACTCATGTTGATGACTGTGGTCATCGTTTGCGCGGCCTATGTATTAGCCAGTCTCGGTTCTGATTCGCGTATCCCGGCGAACATCATTCCGTTTCTGATTGCCGTCATTGCTTTATTTATGGGAGCGCACTTTGCCGTTCGTAAGTTGGCGCCAGGTGCTGATCCGATTCTTCTTCCAACAGTGACATTGCTGAATGGGCTTGGCTATGTCGTCATTGCAGGCCTAAATGAAAAACTTGCAGCGGCGCAGGCGACGTGGACGGCGATCGCAATTCTTGGTTTTGTTCTCACGCTTTGGTGGGTAAAACGACCGCGTGACCTTGAGCGCTACCGGTACACGTTCGCTCTCGTTGGTATCGGCCTTCTCCTGCTACCACTAGTTCCAGGTTTGGGTTACGACGCCGGATCCGGCAGCAAAATCTGGGTGAAACTCGGGCCGATCAACTTTCAGCCCGGCGAGGTCGCCAAAGTTGCACTAGCGATCTTCTTTGCGGCGTACCTTGCTGATCAACGTGAGCTCATTGCGACGAGTCAATGGAAGATTGGACCTCTTCGACTTCCGCATCCGAAGTACCTCGGACCTGTGCTCATCGCGTGGGGAATCACTCTGCTCGTGATGTTTTACCAAAAAGACCTTGGATCATCGCTGCTTTTCTTCGGGCTGTTCTTGGTGATGATCTGGGTCGCAACGCAACGCACATCGTTCCTTGTGATTGGTGGAGGACTCTTTGCTGCGGGCGCAGTCTTCGCGTGGAGGACTCTCGATCATGTGAAAGTTCGCGTTGACATTTGGCTTGATCCGTGGAAGACCCCGAGCGGCAATGGTTACCAAATCATCCAGGGAATGTTTGCCATGTCGTTTGGAGGTCTTACCGGAACAGGCCTCGGTCGTGGCGGTGATACCCGCATCCCCGCAGCGGAGAACGACTTCATCTTTGCCGTGATCGCCGAGGAACTCGGTCTGGTGGGCGGTTCACTAATCATCATTGCGTACCTGTTAGTAATCGGCTCTGGTTTGCGTATAGCCGCAGACACTGATCAGGTCTTCGACAAGCTGTTGGCGACAGGTTTCACTCTGCTGCTTGGTTTGCAGGCGTTCATCATCGTTGCCGGTGTGCTCCGTCTTCTGCCGCTCACTGGTGTTGCGCTTCCCTTCATTTCCTACGGTGGGTCGTCGTTGGTTATGAACTACGTGATCCTTGCGCTCTTGTTGCGCATTAGCGATCAAACTTCAAAGCGAGCGATCAATCGTGCGGCGGCGGAGGTGGCGGCATGAATCGCAACATCATGAAACTTGGGGTCGTACTTGTTGTTCTTTATGTCGCCTTGTTTGCGAAACTGAATTGGATTCAAGTTGTCGATAAGAACAGCCTTGATTCGAATCCGCTGAATACGGCTCAGGTTCGGCGGGATTTCAATCGACCTCGCGGAACGATCCTTACCGCCGACGGAACAGTTATCGCGCAAAGTGTGGCGAACCCAGACACCAGTTCGGAGTTCAAACGAATGAGGGTGTATCCCGAAGGTGAACTCTTCGGTCAGACCACTGGCTATTTTTCGTTTCGATATGGCTCGTCGGGTCTCGAGCGCCAGTACAACGACGAACTTTCAGGTTCGACATTCGATCAACAGGTGAAGGGTTTTGGTGACCTCTTCGTCGCTCGTGAAAACGTTGGCAACGTTTCCATTTCGCTTCGAAAAGACGTACAGGAAACCGCGCGCTCTCAACTGGGTAATCGTGAAGGTTCAGTCGTTGTTCTTGACCCACGGACCGGGGCAATCCTCGGATCGTGGAGCTGGCCTTCGTATGACCCGAACACGGTGAGTTCTCTCGACAAGACAATTGCCGCAACGTCATGGAAGTTTCTTAACGCGGCACCCGGTGTTCCCATGCGAGCCCACTTCTACCAAGATCGTTATTTCCCGGGTTCAACGTTCAAAGTTGTCACCAGCGGTGTTGGTCTCCAGACCGCAAAAGTCACCAATACTGAACCGGTGTATCCCTACGTAAATGGTTACACGCCCGAAGGAACGAATAAGCCGATTATGAACTTTGGTGGTGAAACCTGCGGGGGGACCCTGCCCGAAATTCTTCGTGTGTCTTGCAACTCGTCATTTGCGCAAATGGGCGCAGAGACGATTGGTGCTGTGGACATGGTTGCTGGCGCTGGTTCCTTTGGATTCAACGCAACGGTTCCGATCGACATGCCTGAACCGGTCAAGTCGGTGTTTCCTACGAACCTTGGAAATAATCAGGCAAAACTCGCAATGTCGTCTATCGGCCAGAACGATGTGCAGGCGACGCCACTGCAAATGGCGATGGTGGCCGGCGCAGTTGCCAATGGTGGCGTCATCATGAAGCCGCACGTCCTCTTCGAGGTTCGCAACGTTCAAGGTGATGTTGTGTCGTCGTATGCGCCATCAAAGTGGCTCACCCCGATGTCGTCCGCATCGGCAGCGACACTTTTTGACGACATGGTTGGCGTCGTGAAGGGTGGAACTGCAACAGGAATGGCCATTCAGGGCTGCACTGTTGGTGGAAAGACCGGTACTGCCCAGCTCGGCACTGATCCTCCCAAGAGCCACACCTGGATCATGGGCTTCGCTGGTCCCCCCGGGAAACCGCCCACGGTGGCGGTGGCGGTTGTCGTCCTCAATCAGTCGGGCGGAAGCGAGGCAACGGGCGGTCGAGTTGCTGCGCCGATCGCCAAAGCGGTGCTCCAAACCGCACTCGCTGCGCAGGGCGGCTGCTAGGGGGCAGATTCCTCTGCCGAGTGCGATGTGCAACTGGCAAATCGGTCCTAGTCTTTGCGGCGATGAGTGACACTCCTGCGGGCCCCACAGTTTTCAACGATCGCTACGAACTGCACCGGAAATTGGCGCGAGGCGGCATGGCCGACGTTTACCTCGCTCGAGACCTCCTGCTTGATCGACCCGTGGCGGTGAAGGTTCTTTTCACCGAGCATGCGCGTGACGCTGCATTCGTTGAACGGTTCCGTCGCGAGGCGCAGGCTGCTGCCAACTTGAACCAGCCGAACATTGTCGCGGTCTACGACTGGGGTCAGCAGTACGGCACCTATTTCATTGTTATGGAATACGTGGAAGGTCGTCCGCTTTCGGAAATTATTCGTACCGAAGGCCCGCTTCATCCCAATCGTGCCGCCGAAATCACTGCCGATATTGCAGCGGCGCTCGGCTTCGCTCATCGCAACGGCGTTGTTCATCGCGACGTGAAGCCAGGAAACATTCTCATCACGCCAACCGGTCAAGTGAAGGTCGCCGATTTTGGTATCGCGCAGGCCGCAACCACAGGCGATGCCGCTGTCAATCTCACTCAAGCTGGTTCAGTAATGGGTACAGCGACATATTTCTCGCCCGAACAAGCTCAGGGTCATGCAGTTGATCCGCGTTCAGACCTTTACTCACTCGGTTGTGTGCTCTACGAAATGCTTGCCGCGCGTCCGCCATTTTCGGGCGATTCACCAGTTGCGGTTGCGTACAAGCACGTGCAGGAAGCACCGGTTGCGCCCAGTCGCATCAATCCAAATATTCCTCCCGCGCTTGAAGCGATCGATCTCAAATTGCTCGCAAAAGATCCGGGTCAGCGATACGCATCTGCTGAAGATCTTCGTTCCGATCTTCGTCGCTTCCTTGAAGGTCAGCCAGTTCTTGCTGCTGGTTTCATTGCCGGCGGTGCTGGCGTAGCAGCTGGTGTCGTAATCGGCGCTGGGCTTGCCGGTGCTGCTCCCGCCGATGCAACAACGATGGTTCCCGCAGCTACTGGTGCTGGTGGTGCCGGCTTCGGTGGTCCGCCCACAACTTCGGGTGAGTACTCGCCACCCCCGAAGCAAAATCGCACGGGCCTTTATGTCGGGCTCACCATCGGCGCACTTGTTCTGATCGCGCTCATTTTGTTCTTTGTTGGTTCAAGCATGGGCAAGTCAGTTGTAAAGGTCTCCGTACCTGATGTCACCAGCAAGAACGTTACCGATGCCACAAATGCCCTGAGTACTGCGGGTTTCAAGGTGTCAGTGAAGAACGTGGCGAACGACAGCGTCCCCGCGAATCAGGTGTTTGAACAAACGCCCAAGGGCAACACCAATGCCGACAAGGGCTCAACGGTAGAGATCACTGTGAGCTCAGGTATCGGCGATGCAACGGTTCCTGATGTTGTTGGTCGTACGCAGGCCGCGGCTGAATCATTGTTGAAGACGAATAACTTCATTCCAGAAGTGAAGGAAGCGTCAAGCGACACTGTCGCCAAGGGCACAGTTATTTCTCAGTCGCCGAGTGCGAATGCAAAGGCAACCAAGAATTCTGTGGTGACCATCACCGTGTCGTCAGGCGCCGGCGATGTTTCGATCCCGAACGTGATTGGTCTGAATGCAGCAAGCGCTTCGAACCAACTTGGTCAAGCCGGGTTCACGGTGACGACGAAGCAAGCGACAAGCGCGACACAACCGGTCGGTACGGTCATCAGCACGAACCCAACGCCTGGAACGAAGGCGGCCAAGGGTTCGAGCGTAGAGATCACCGTGTCAACTGGCCCGCCGGCTTCAACAACAACGACGACGGCTTCAACAACAACGTCAACGAACTAAATCGGCCGCGGCCTTTGGGCCGCGCCAATTCGGTTGTGCGTATCGCTTAGTGGCCGCAGCGTTCGAGGAAGTTGCCCACGAGTTGATGTCCACCCGCGGTCAGAATTGATTCCGGGTGAAACTGCACGCCTTCAACATCGAACTCACGATGACGAAGACCCATCACGAGACCGTCTTGTGTTTGCGCGGTGATCTCAAGACAATCGGGAACGCTGTCGCGTTGCACAACGAGTGAGTGATAGCGCGTGGCTTCGAAGGGATCAGGAAGGCCGGCGAACACGCCTTTGCCTTCGTGAGAAATGAGCGAGGTCTTCCCGTGCATGAGTTGTGGCGCGCGCACAACATCGCCGCCGTAGACCTGGCCGATGCACTGATGGCCGAGACACACGCCAAAGACCGGAACGCGACCGGCGAAGGTTGTGATGACGGCATTCGAGAGGCCAGCGTCTTCGGGGCGGCCAGGGCCGGGGCTGATGAGTACGCCGTCGGGGGCGAGTTCTTCGATCTGTTCGATGCTGAGCGCGTCGCTGCGATGCACGAGCGGATCGGCGCCAAGCTCGCCTAAATACTGGACGAGGTTGAAGACGAACGAGTCGTAGTTATCGAGGACAAGGATGCGGGCGGCCATCGCCGGAGGACCTTATCGGCCGAGACCGGTCGCGCCTGACGAGTTTCCTCTCGGCCGCTACGCTCGCCCCACTATGGCTACCGACAAGCGCCCCGCACCCTCACGTCGCACCGGCGGCCGCGTCACCCCAAAGGGTGGTCCGACCAAGAAGTCGACCGGCACCACTCACGAGGGCCCGGCGGCCTCAACCCGTTACACCCCGCGTTCGGGCACGGCTCATGCCCCGAGCCCTGCATGGCTGCCCGTCTTGATGATCGCTCTGTGCATCATCGGGCTGCTCGTGATCTTCTTCCACTATGTGGATCTGATCCTGCCTGGCGCCGTGAGCAACTGGTGGCTTCTGGGCGGTCTCGGATTCATCCTCGCGGGCATCATCGCCGCCACGCAGTACCGATAACGGTCTGCACAAAAAGGCCTGCTCACGGCCCCAAACTGCGGGTAAACAACTGGTGACCACTCCCATTGTTTTCCACAGTCTGTGGAGAACAAATTAGAGGTCGTCGATGGGCGTCATCATGACCATGTCATCCTGACAATGCCTTGGGGCTTCAGGTTCTTGGTCGGGGGCGATGGTCATCCGAACTTCGGTTCCGCAGATCTCGCAGCGGTAGGTGATCTTCACTTTTCGCAGTTCACCCACAGGGGGCGGCTCGGGGATGGGACGGGCCATTCCGCCCAACATCAGGACCCCGACACGAAGGATGAGCCAGGCCACAATGCCGGCGACGATCACCTTGAACGGCGAATATCCGCCCACGATGCACGCAGCGATACCGATGATGACCAGCCCGTCGATGACGGGGTGTTTGGGACGCCAACCGCCGGCGCGTTCGGTCTGTTCCTCGGTGGCCATGTGGAGAGGTTAGAGGCGTTCGATGATGGTGGCGTTGGCGAGGCCGCCGCCTTCGCACATTGTCTGCAATCCGAAGCGGCCGCCGGTGCGCTCGAGTTCGCACAAAAGCGTGCCGAGCAAACGTGTGCCGGAAGCACCGAGCGGATGGCCAAGAGCGATGGCACCGCCGTTCACATTGACCTTGCTCATGTCGGCACCGAGCTCGCGCTGCCATGCAAGTACGACCGGTGCGAAGGCTTCATTGATTTCGATGAGGTCGATGTCGTCGAGTGACAGGCCGGACTTCTCGAGAATCTTCTGTGTTGCCGGAATGGGACCGGTGAGCATGATGCGTGGATCGACACCAGCAAGCGAGAAGGAATGAAAACGCGCACGTGGCGTGAGACCGAGTTTGGAAGCTGCAGCTTCACTCATAATGAGGGCCGCCGATGCACCATCGGTGATCTGCGATGAGTTGCCCGCAGTGATCACGCCGTCGGGAGTGAACGCTGGCTTCAGTGCTGCGAGTGACTCGGCGGTGGTGGTGTCGCGGATTCCTTCGTCATTGCGCAACATTCCGTCGGTGGGAATGATCTCACCGGAGTCCTTGTCACGTCGGCGGGCCTCGACTGGATGAATTTCTCGTTCGAAACGACCCTCGTCGCGGGCACGGGCCGCGCGCTGTT
>CAESAL010000003.1_pt1 | contig 53203 bp, 46 predicted proteins | sample 7263561 | NCBI WGS metagenome assembly CAESAL01 (sample SAMEA6814029, study PRJEB35770) | freshwater metagenome | biome: Freshwater; feature: Freshwater reservoir; material: water | place: Czech Republic | collected 2016-04-20 | depth 30m m | reverse complement strand
CTGCATTTCCTTGATGTCGACCCCGGCGTTGAATCCCCGACCCTCAGACCGGAGAATGACCGCTCGAACGGAGCGATCGGCCCCGAGTCGGCGGATTTCATCGCCTAATTGGAACCACTCCGCCACGGTGAGGGCGTTGACTGGCGGACAGTTCTGCACAACCTCGGCAATGCCGTCTGTTCCGATGCTCACTTCGATACCCATAGGGCTTCGACGCTAGCCGGTGACCTCACAATCAGTCAGATGGAGGAGGCCATCTGAGAAGCCCTGCGGGCCCGGTTGTAGGGTTCGCCCATGGCGCTTGAGATCGACCTCACGGGACGCTCTGTCCTTATTACTGGCGGAACCAAAGGCGTGGGCCGAGGCATCGCCCAGCGGTTCTCTGACGCTGGCGCGACGGTGATCGTTTGCGCCCGCCGAGAAGCGGAAACTCCCTTGCCGGCCGACTGGCATTTCATCCCCGCTGATCTCCGAGATGGCGAAGCCGCCTACGCCGCCGTCGATGCCGCCTTTGCGGTGGCCGGTCGCCTCGATTGTGTTGTGAACAACGCTGGAGGCTCGCCTCCGGCCGATACGGCAGAAGCTCCCCCGAAGTTCACCCAACGCATCGTCGAGCTCAATCTGCTCGCCCCCTATTACGTCGCGCAACGCGCCCATCACCACATGCTGAACCAGGTCGGCGGCGGTTCGATCATCAACATCGGAAGCGTCGTAGCGAATCGCCCCTCGCCCACCACTGCCGCCTACGGCGCAGCGAAGGCAGGCCTGTTGCAACTCTCCACCACACTGGCGATGGAATGGGCACCCAACATTCGCGTCAATACCATCACCGTCGGTTTAATTCTTACCGAACAAGCAGCGCTGTTCTACGGCGAGGGCGCGGTGCGCGAACGCATCGAATCAGAAATCCCCATGGGACGGTTTGCAATGCCCTCCGATGTTGGCGACGTCGCGGTCTGGCTCGCTAGTGATCTGGCCGGATATGTCACAGGTGCAGAAATCGCTGCGCACGGGGGTGGCGAACGTCCGCCCTTCCTCGGTGCCGACTGAGCCAATGGCAGAACAACCGCGTCAAGACACTGCGCAGGTTCAAGCATGGCTTGAAGCAAATCTTGGCGGCACCGTCACCTCCATCTGGCGCCAGCCCCGCTGGCGTCCCGTGTGGTTTGCCGAACTCGAACGCGCCGGAGTTACGCAGTCACTTGTCATTCGCGGCGATCGCACCGACATGCCGCTGATCTTCCCGTTGCGACACGAGATGACCTTGCAAGCACTGCTGCATGAGCGTGAGATCCCGACACCTGCCGTACACGGCTGGATCGACGAGCCCATGGCCTATGTCATGGATCGCGTCGGCGGTCAGCAACATTTCGAAAACACCAGCGATGCCGATCGGGCGTCGGCAGTCGATGACTATCTCCAGATCCTTGCTCGTATGCACGCGCTCGACGTTGAACCGTTCGCCGCAGCCGGCATCATGCGGGCCGAAACCCCTGAACATTCCGGCCTCCTTGGACTCCACCAATACGAAGCGGTGTATCGCTCCACCAAAAACGGCCCTGATCCTTTTATGGAGTTCTGTTTGGGCTGGTTGCGTCGCAATCCCCCGCAGTCAAAGGGCCGTGAATCGGTCATCTGTTGGGATTCGGGACAATTTCACAATGCCGACGGGAAGATCGTCGCCGTTCTCGATCTCGAGATTGGACACATCGGCGACCCGATGATGGATCTCGCGGCATGGCGTATGCGCGACACCATCGTTGGTTACGGAGACTTCCCTGCCCTCTATGCGCGTTACGAGGAACTTTCAGGTACCGAAGTCGACGTTGATGCGCTTATGCGCCACCACTTTGCTTTCACGCTTACAAACCAACTCGCGCTTGGCCAAGCGGTTCGGCGACCAAACGTCGACACTGACCTCATGACCAACATGCAGTGGTGTTACGAAACCAATCTTTTTGCCACCGAAGCATTAGGCGAGATCCTCCAGGTGGAACTACCAACCGTCACAGAGCCCGAGGTTCGCGAGGGACGCGCATCGACCCCCGTTGAACATATGGCAACGGTGTTGAAGTCGTTATCAGTTGGTGAAGGTGCCATCGACGATGAATTCCTCAAGTACCGACTCCGGGCACTGTTTCGAGAAGCACGTCACGCCGCGCGAGCGATTGAAATCGGTGATCAAGTAAGCAACGGCGACCTCGATGATCTCCATCAACTGCTTGGTTATCGATCTACTGATTGGTTTACCGGCGAAGCTGATCTTGAAGCGTTTGTGCTTAACGATGCCGACACCGGAACCTACGACGAAGAACTTCTCGTCCTCTTCCATAAGCGCAACCTGCGCGCCCATCAACTTCTCGGGCCACCCGGATCAGCGATGGCCACCCATCTGCCGATCCAAACGTTCCGCTAACGATTAGGGAACTCTGACTCCGACTTTGGAGTACCCGCGCACCGTGCTGGTGTGCTGACGAACGGTCTTTCCGTCAACGATCTCCCAATCCGGAAGGCGCCTTAGCGTTTCTTCTAACGCGATGCGCCCTTCGGTTCGGGCCAATGAGGCTCCGAGACAAAAGTGAATGCCATAGCCGAAGGTGACGTGCTTTTTGATGTCGCGATGAATGTCGAATGCATCGGCATCGGGGAAGGCGTCGGCGTCACGACCAGCGCTGCCGGTAAGGAGAAGAACTTTTGATCCGGCTGGAATCTTGGTTCCGTGGAGTTCAACGTCTTTCAATACCCAACGACCGTTGACCGGAGACGGCGCTTCGTATCGAAGCAGTTCCTCAACAGCGTTCGGAATTAAAGACGGATCAGCAACGAGCTCTGCTCGCTGCTCTGGGTGTTGCGCGAGAACCACTGCGGCATTGCCGAGAAGGCGCATGACAGTTTCGGTACCCGCGACATAGAGAAGGAGAGTGAACTGCACCAATTCATCGTCGTTGAGCGAACGAAGTTCTCCATCATCGCCAGTGACTTCTGCGCCGAGCAGAACCTTGATCATGTCGTCGCCGAACTGATCGGGATTTTCTCGATGGCGATGAACTAGATCCATGAGGTACTCGTGCACACGGATTCGAGCCATAAAGGCGATGTCGTTGATCATTCCCTGTTCGGGATCGATGTGAAACATCGTGTCGATATTTTCCCGCTGCTCTTCACGCTCATTTTCGGGAACACCCACAAGTCGTGAGATCACCATTGACGGGACCTGCGTCGCGAAATCTTGCACGTAATCAAATTCGGATCGACCGGCGAGACCATCAAGAAGTTCAGCGCAGACATCACGCACGTAGTCATCGAGAAGTGCCATTCGGCGCGGCGTGAATGCTCGAGAGACAAGAGAGCGATACATGGTGTGCTCGGGAGGATCCATGAAGATCATCTGATTCGAACCGATCATCCCTGGCCCCATCATTTCCAGAACGGTTCCGTGCGTCGAGGAAAACGTGGCGGTGTCTTTGGAGGCCTTCTCGATGTCCTCGAAGCGACTCAGCGCCCAAAAATCGAAACGATCGTTGCGATATACCGGAGCTTCGGTACGCATGCGCTTCCAGATCGGATGCGGATTGTCGTCGATCTCGGTGTCGTACGGATCCCAGTAGATGTCAGTCATGGCCAACTCCGTTTCAGGGGCGTCCGTAGAGAAACTTCACAATCGGAGCTGCAGAGGCGTACGTGTCAGTGAGCCCTGCGCCAACCAAACCTGCATCAACAATGATGGTTTGACCGCTGATGTAGCGCGCCGCGTGGCTTCCGAGAAATGCCATGACGTCGCCTTGTTCTTCCGGCGATGACGCAGTCACACCGATTTCGGCGCGGTAATCAGATCCGAACGACAACCACAGTTCTTCGTTTGCGCGAGCGAGCGGAGTGTCCGTCGGACCCGGACAAATCGCGTTAATTCGGATTCCAAGTTTGCCCATGGCATAAGCCTGTGCAGCGACGTAGTAGCAGAGAGCCTGCTTGGTGAACATGTAGTGAGCGTTGCGGGGATTCGCTTCCATCCAGGCAACAGCGGCATCGAAATCGGGTGTGTCACAGAAGGAACGCACGGTCTCGACGTTGGCCTCCCACCCAAGTCCGGCAGCAGACGAAATCATCGTGATCGACGAACCATGGCCAAGCATGGCCCTCGCAACCAATTGATTGATCATGTGCCGATGGCCGATGAAGTTGATCTTCTCGATGCCAGGAGTTCCATCGGCAACGCCAGCGCAAGAGAAAAGCGCATCAACCTTGCCGCCACACTGGGTGATGGCGGAATCGATCTGTTCCTTGTCACGGAGGTCAACCACGATCGAGGTAAAGCCCTTCACCGGCAGGTGATCCATCACCACGACATCAGCACCGAGCGAAGCAACCTGGAGCGCAGCAGCGGCACCCATCCCCGTGGCTCCGCCAACGACCAGCACACGCTTACCGTCGTAGCGAAATGACTCGTTGCCCATGACTCCCCCTCACAAGATCACGCCGAGAGCCCTTGAGGCCGGCGGTTTCTAACGAGCGTAAACTACATTGAACCGAGATTCACACAGATGTGATCGGCATCATTTGAGACCGGGCACGGCTCGGCGCTATCGGGAAACGCAATGGGGAAAACGCAATGACCGAGCTTTGGCACGAAGAACGCCTGTACATCGATGGACAACTCGTCGAAGCTGCGGGTGGAGCTACCTACCCCAACGTCAACCCCGCTACCGAAGAACTACTCGGTGTCGCTGCCGACGCGTCGGCCGAAGATGTTGAGAAAGCGATCGCCGCCGCACGTCGCGCCTTCGACACCACCGACTGGTCGACAAATGTTGAGCTTCGTCAACGTTGCCTGCGCCAACTCCACCAGGCTTTCATCGACAACTTCGAAGCGGTCACGGAACTTACGATCGCCGAGGTTGGCGCACCCCGAATGCTCATGGGCGGCCCGCAACTAATGACTCCGCTGGAGTACCTCACCTATTACGCCGACATGCTCGACACGTTCGAATGGTCCTACGACCTCGGCGTCTACTCAGGCATTGCCGGAACGGCTCATCGTTGGGTTGAAAAAGAAGCAATCGGCGTCGTAGCTGCGATCACGCCGTGGAACTATCCGCACCAGATCACCTTCGCGAAGTGCGCCCCGGCCCTAGCTGCCGGTTGCACCGTCATCCTGAAGGCCGCCCCCGACACTCCGTGGAGCGCTCTCGCTCTTGGGCGCCTGATTCACGATCACACCGACTTTCCTCCCGGCGTCTTCAACGTCATCACCTCCGGCAACAAAACTGTGGGTGAAGTGCTCACCACCTCGCCTGATGTCGACATGATTTCCTTCACCGGTTCGACTGCAACTGGTCGTCGAATTATGGAAGCAGCATCGGCCACGGTGAAGAACGTCTTTCTTGAACTCGGCGGTAAAAGTGCCCACGTCGTACTCGACGACGTCTCCGACATGGCCTCGGCAACCGCAAGCCCGTGTTTCATGGTGTGCACACATGGCGGGCAGGGTTGTGCGACCTCGACTCGTCTCCTGCTTCCTCGGAGCCGATACGAAGAGGGAATCGAAGCCACAGCAGCCATGATCGGTGCACTCCCCTATGGCGATCCTCAGGATCCGGGCGTGATGACCGGTGCCATTGTCAACAAGGCGCAACTCGAACGTATCGAAGGGCTCGTTGATCGAGCTGTCGCTGCGGGCGCTCGCGTCGTGGTTGGTGGAGGTCGCCCTGAACACTTCGAAAAGGGCTACTACTACAAGCCCACATTGCTGGCCGATGTCACCAACGACATGGAAATCGCACAGGTCGAGGTCTTTGGACCGGTTCTTGTGGCCATCGCATTCGACGACGATGACGAAGCAGTCCGCATAGCCAACGATTCCCCGTATGGACTTTCGGGTGCGGTGATGAGTGACGACCGCGAGCGCGCTCTCGGCGTTGCTCGACGTATTCGCACCGGAACGATGTCGATCAATGGTGGTTCCTGGTACGCCGTCGATGTTCCCTTCGGCGGTTACAAGCAGTCCGGTGTTGGCCGTGAATCTGGCGTCTCTGGCTTCGAGGAATACCTCGAAGAAAAGGCGCTGGCCGAACCGGCCTGATCAGGCGCGCTGACTACTGACCGACACGATTTCGCCGGTCATGTAGGAGCTGTAATCAGAGGCCAAGAACATCATGACGTTGGCGACTTCCCACGGCTCTGCCGCGCGACCGAATGCTTCGCGCTTGGTGAGTTCAGCGAGCGTCTCTTCTGTGGTCGCCTTGGCCAGAAACGGATGCATCGCGAGGCTGGGAGCCACGGCATTAATCCGTACATCGTGCGGGGCTGCTTCGATGGCGGCACAACGGGTCAGCGCCATCACGCCTGCTTTTGCAGCGGCGTAATGAGCCTGGCCTTCTTGGGCCCGCCAACCGAGAACCGACGCATTGTTGACGATGACCCCGCCGCCATTGGCATAGAGATACTTCATCTCGGCGCGCATGCAACGGAAGGTGCCATTCAGCGTGACATCGAGGACAAGGCCCCATTGATCGTCCGTCATGTCGACAATCGGAACCTCTCCGCCAAGGCCGGCATTATTGATGAAAATATCGATGCCACCGAGCGCTGCAGCTGCACCTTCGACAAGCGCCTGCACGTCGCCTTCTACGGTCACGTCACAAGGAATACCGACAACACCAAGTTCCGCGGCTGATTCGCCACAACGACGCTCGTGCTTATCGGAAATGACAACTTGAGCACCTTCTTCAATTGCCCGCTTCGCCGCTTGGAAACCGATACCCGTTCCGGCTGCTGCGGTGACAAGCACCTTCTTGCCAGTAAGTAGTCCGTGTCCATCGACGTAGGTAGGTGGCGTGCTCATGAGGGATTGGGCTCCTTCGGAAGGCCGAGAACACGCTCACCCAGCACGTTGCGCTGGATTTCGTTGCTTCCGCCGTAAATGGTTTCGGATCGGGTGAATAAGAACATCTTTTGATCAAGGGTCAGCTCATAAGGGAAGCCTTCCGCAATTTGCGATTCGATGCCGCCGATATCCATGGCCAATTCACCAAGATCGCGATGCCAGGTTCCCCAGAACAATTTGGAGATCGACGCTTCGGGACCGGGCACGCCAGAACCCATCGAACGTAACGCGTTCCATTGCATGAGTTTCAGGCCAATGTACGCATCGGCAAGCCGTTGGCGCATGATCGGGTCGGACGCGGAGCCCTTCCTCTTCGCTTCGGCGATGAGGTTGTCGAGTTCGCGCTCGAATCCAACCTGCTGCGCAAGGGTGGAAATACCGCGCTCGAGCGCGAGGAGATCCATCGCAACTCCCCAGCCTTTACCGGGCTCTCCAACAATCAGGCTCGCATCGGCGACTGCATCGCTAAAGAAGACCTCGTTGAACTCTCCGCCACCAGTGATTTGCTCGATGATGCGAGTCTCAACACCAGGCTGATCCATCGGCACAAGAAAGAACGACAATCCCTTGTGTCGAGCCGAACCTGCTTCGGTGCGAGCGACGACGAAACACCAATGCGAAACGTGTGCCAGCGAGGTCCAGACTTTCTGGCCGTTGATGATCCACTGATCGCCGTCGAGAACTGCACGGGTTTGCACGTTGGCAAGATCGGAGCCGGCGTTCGGTTCGGAATAGCCCTGACACCAGCGCTCGTCGCCACTCAGAATGGGCGGAAGGAAACGCTCGCACTGTTCCTTCGTGCCGTGCTCAATAAGCGTTGGGCCGAGCAGGTTTTCGCCCATGTGATTGACGCGGCCAGGAGCTTGTGCCCGGGCGTATTCCTCAGCCCAAATGATCTGCTCGCCGACTGTGGCATTGCGTCCACCGAATTCAATGGGCCAACCAAGCCCGATCCATCCGGCTGCCCCGAGCACTTTTTCCCAGCGCTCTCGGATTTCAAATCCAACTTCTTCATCGCCGGGTCCACCGCGTCCCTTGAGGGACGCGAATTCTCCGACGAGGTTTTCGGCCAGCCACTCTTTTGCGGCGGCACGAAACTCCTCGTCGGAGACGGTCGAGACATCTATGGGAAGAGCCATTAGCCCACTTTAGGACCCGATCAATCCAGCTTCAGAACCCGGGCGGCGTTGTCGTGCAGGAACTTGGGCCAAACGTTGTCGTTGAACGGCACATCACGCATTTCACTCATGATTCGCTGCAACGACAGCCCCATCGGGAAATAGCCGGCATAGATGATCTTGTCGGCGCCCCGGGTGTTGGCGTAGTCGATGATGCGCGGGTCGTAGTGCTTCGGAGCAAATGCCGAGGTTGAGTAGTGCAGGCCTGGCCACTTAAGCATGAGCTTCACCATGAGTTCGGTCCATGGCTGGCAGCCGTGACGTGACACGTAGGTGAGTTCAGGGAAGTCGTACATGACCTCGTCGACATGCTCAACATGCTGACACTGGAACTTCAGGCGAGGACCCGGAATGCCGGTGCACACGAAGACCGGAATATCGAGTTCGCATGCCTTCGCGTAAATCGGATACATCTTCTTGTCGTTGATCGGAACCTGCGGGAAACAACCTGCCGGGAACATGCTGATGGAGCGCACACCCCAGGTCTCGTAGGCACGCACGATGTTTTCAATGCCGGCCATTCCGTCGTTCGGGTCAGCGCCTACAGAACCAATGAAGCGTCCGGGGTAGCGCTTGATCGCTTCTTCACCAGTCGCTTCGCCTTGACCTTCGCGATGTCCAACACCGACCATGCCAATCGACACGCCCCACTTATCCATTTGGTCAAGCGTGTAGCCAACCGGATCGTCGGTTTCGCGAACTTCTTTTTCCTTATCCGGCGGCGACTTGAACATGTACTCAGCCGGAAATTCAAACTCTTCCTTGGACTGGGTGTCCTTGGTTTGTTTGGTAATGAACTCGTACTGCGCTTTCAGATCCTTCGCCGGAAAGCCAATCATCGTGTCGATGACCGGAACGTCTGTCGGCATAGCCATTCTGTCTTCCCCCTGGAATTGGCAACATGAAATTCGTTGACGTTTTCAATCTAGGACACCACTCGCACTGCAGCGAGTTACGCCGAAACGATTGAAGGGGTGGGTCTCCCCACCCCTTCAATCAAGGATCCGCCTATGAGATCTAGAAGAGTTAGTTCTTACCTGCGATGCGATCGGCTGCTTCACGCTGTTCGAAAATCAAGCGAATAAGCCAGAATCGGAAGTAGCGACGCAGCGACATGACGATGAACAGCGCGCTTCCTACAACAGCAAGCGTGAGTCCAAAGGTTCCCATGGCTTGAAAGTCGCTCGTCCATGCCCCAACTTTGCTGCCTTGGATGTTGAGCCAAGCGACAAGGGCCAAGATGACGCCAACAAGCATCATCAATCCGCCGAGTATGACCCAGCGACGCTCGGGATTGGCTTTACCGCCATCGATCTTCATGGAGTCGACCTCGGCCTGAAACTCCTGGAGGCGGGGCGACGGTTCTGTTGCTTCGGTTGTGCTCATGTGCTCCTCCAAGGAGTGACTAGTGAGTCGTTCCGCCGAGGTACGCCTCAGTAAGTTCTTCGGCGATCTCGGCAGGTGGTCCGGTACGGGTAATGCGACCGTGAAGCATGATCGACGCGACGTTCGATACACCCAACACGGCTTGGGCAAACTGCTCCACCACAAGGATGGAAATGCCCTGCGCCGCCAATTCAGCGACACGTTCATACAGCTCCTCGACAATCAATGGAGCCAGGCCCATCGATAATTCGTCGAGAAGTAAGAGAGCAGGATTCACCGCAAGTGCGCGTGCCATGGCGAGCATCTGTTGCTCGCCACCAGACATCGTGCCGGCGATCTGCTTGCGACGTTCCTTCAAGCGCGGAAATTGCGTAAACGCTTTGTCTTGAACATCGGCGAGAGAGACCCCGGAATGGGTAAACATCCGGAGGTTTTCGGTGACGGTCAGGTTCGGAAAAATCCCGCGCCCTTCGGGAACTAAGCAGACGCCAGCTCGGGCCAGCGAATCGCTGCTGACCCCATTGACGTCGCGACCGCTAATGAAAAGCTGGCCAGCGCTCGGCACGATCTGACCACTACACACCCCAAGCGTAGTTGTCTTGCCTGCACCATTTGGTCCGAGCAACGCGTGAACCTGACCGGCTTCGACGGTGAGGTTCACGCCATGAAGGACATCGATCGTTCCGTAACCACCGCGGATACCGCGGAGTTCAAGAATTGGAGTCATGACGCCTCCTCGACGGTTTCAGTGCCGAGATACGCGGCCTGTACGTGCGGATTGGCTTGAATCTCCAGCGGAGTGCCAGTCGCAATTATTGATCCGAAATCGAGAACGTGGATGTACTCGCAGGTACCCATCACAAATGACATGTCGTGTTCGACCAACAGCACGGCAAGTCCTTGAGCAACGAGTCGGCGTAACAAACGCGCCATTCCCTCGGTCTCTTCCTCGTTCAACCCTGACGATGGTTCATCAAGAAGAAGAACTTTCGGGTTACTCGCTAATGCTCGGGCGAGTTCGACCAAGCGGGCCGTGCCCGTAGGAAGCGTTCCCACCATGAACTCAGAAACACTGGTGAGTCCGGTGCTTTCGAGAATTTCGTCGCAGACGGCCGTGGGGTCGAACCCTGACTTATCCCAGGCTCGGCGCTGTTCAGCAGCTACAAGGATGTTCTCGCGAGCCGACAGGCTTCCGAAGACTTCGAGTTTCTGAAATGTGCGCGAGATCCCCATGCGAGCACGCTTGAACGGGCTCTTGTTGGTGATGTCTTTCCCATCGAACATCACCTTGCCGCTGGTTGCTTCTTGCAAACCGGTGATCACGTTGAAACAGGTTGTCTTGCCGGCCCCATTCGGCCCGATCAACCCGGTGACTTGTCCAGTCTCGACCTTGATGCTCGCCTTCGATACGGCCTGTAAGACGCCGAACCGAACAACAACATCTTGGGTTTCGAGAATTGTGGTCATGACTGACCTCCGGTGTTCACCATTTTCGTCTCGTCCACAGCATCTGTGATCGAGAGCACGCGATCGAGCTGAGCGACTTTGTCCTCAGTAAAGGCACGGCTGAGACCCATGTCGTTGATCTCGTCCTTTTCGATATTTTCCGCGCGTTCCTTCGCAATGAAAAGTGCCTTTTCCTCGCGAGCGTCCTTGCGCCAAGGAAGAATGCCGGCAAGGTCGCGTCCGGAATAGAACACCGCTCCCTCTGGCCGGTAGGCCATTGCAATGGCTGCGATACCAGGACCAATAAGTGCCAGCTGTGTGAGCCAACTTGGATTCCCCAAGAGTTCTGTAATGGCCGGGAATGAGGCCAAACCGAGCGCTCCCATAAATGCGGCGACCGGGTAGCGAACGCCTTGAACCGCGAGCAACAACACGATTGGCAAGCCGGCGAACATCGGGAATGAATCAACGCGCAAGGCTCCGTTTTGCAGACCAAGCATGCAACCAGCGAATCCCGCCATTGCTCCAGAAAGCATGAACACCGTCATCTTTGATGTTGTGAGATTCACGCCGATTGTGGCCGATGCAGCCGGACTATCACTCATAGCGATCCATCGTCGCGCCCATCGACTTCGACGCAACATCTCAAGCATGAAGAACAAAAGCGCGAACGTAATGATGAGGAACATCACGAATGCTTTCCGATCGGCAGTATCCGTCGAAATAGTGACGCCGAAGAGGTGCAACGGCTTGTAGAGCACGCCGGAATTCGAAGGGTTGAGCATGTTCGGATGTCGAACAATGACTTTGTCGGTGAACTCGGCAAAGGCCATGGTGGCCAAGGCGAGATACAACCCCTTTAGTCGTAGCGCCGGAAGTGCAATTGCCAAACCAAGAGGCGCACACACCAACATCACGAAGACGATGCCAATCGGGTTGCCGTTCTGTCCGCCGAAGTGCGTGAACAACACAGCACCGATACCCGCAATGGCGTAGTTGGCGAAGCTGACTTGCCCCGCCCATCCGATCAGCGGAATAAGCGAAAGCATGATGAGGCCGAACACCAAGAAGCCCGCTCCGCGACCAAGCCATACCGCTGAGCGCTCGCCCCAGTTCGTGCCCGAGAACCACGGAATCCAGCCGTTGGCCCACAACCCAACAATGAGGACCATCGAAAATCCGCCCAGTCCCGCTTCCCAGGGTTTGGTCAGTCTCTCGGTTCTCTTGGTAAGTCGAACCTTGCCGGTCTCAAGTCGAGCCTGTGGAAGGAACAACAGGGCGATAAACAAAATGATGCAGGGAATAGCGTCGCCCGCGTAACTCCAGTCGGTTCCGAACTTCAGAAAGGTTGAGGAAAACGATGTTGAAAGACCAATGATGAGGCCGCCAACGAACGCCATCGGAATCGACTTCAACTGGGCAATCGCAGCCGCTGCTGCAGCAACGATGATGATGAGCGCGAGGTTCTCGACCACCAGCCCGGTTTCGGGCGCAATAAGGATGCCGGCAAGACCTGCAGTCATGCACCCGAGTGCCCAGGAAGAGCCGGAGATGATCGAAGGCTTTGCTCCGGTGAGACCAGCGAGGCTGCGGCTATCAACAACTGCTCGCATTGAGATACCAAGACGAGTTCGATAGAGCAGCCAACGCAGGACAACAGCAACAAGAAGAGCAATGACAACCGTGATGATTCTGTGCCAGGTCGCGATGACCGAACCGATTTGAACACCTTTGGATTGCTCATAGAAATGATCGAGCGTTCGGGCAGTTTTTGGACTCCACACCGTAAGAGTGATGCCCATGAATGTGAGCATGAGCCCGACAGTGGCCATGAGTTGAACAACAAGCGACGCGTCACGAAGACGGCGCATAAGAACTTTATCGAGCAAGAAGCCGATGGCGGGCGCAATCACCAACAACGTGATGGCCATCGCTATCAAGACCGGAATGTGATATTTCACCGATAACTGCCAGTAAACAAAAGCTAAGAAACAGCCGATCGCAGCGTGCGCAAAGTTAAAAATGCCAGTCGTTGCATAGGTGACAACAAGTCCACCAGCGGTGATCGCGTAAATGCCACCAAGAGCAATACCCACGACGAGGAACGTTGAAAGGTTCTTGGCCGAAAGGAAGGTCGCTCCGCCCCAGTTCTTGTTGATGACAAACGCAAGGATTACTCCAACGACGATTGCCGAAATGAACTTGGCATTGAACTTGATCCGCATGTGCCCCCCTGCCCACCGGTCAACGAAATGTGTGGAGAGGGGCCGACCCAATCCGGGCCGGCCCCTCTGAGTACTGCGTACTTACTTAACCTTCGCCGCTTCGACCTGAGGATCGAGGGTGACAGTCGTGACGTAATTCGGGTTGCAATCGAGGGTGCCCGGCTTGCCATTGGCACGCACGAACTTTCCGCTCTTGAGTTGCATGACAGCGAAGCAGTCCGAGAACACCTTGGTTCCAGTGCGCTTACCAATCCAACCGTCAGCATCGAACGACATGGTCTTCATGGTTTCGATGATCGCCGTGCGGGTAATTGCGTTCGGGCCCTTTGTAGCGACAATGTCATCGACAGCCTTCTTGAAGGCCATTCCTGATTGCCACGCCTGTGCGCCGAATGAGTCGGGCTTGCCGCCCAATGCATCGACGTAGGCCTTAAGGGCTGCGTTGGTGTCAGCTTCTTCGAAGGGAATGAACTGAGTCCAGACGTAGGTGCCCTCGACAGCAGCTCCACCGGCCTTGAAGTTTTCGGTGTAACAAGCCAGCGAGCAGGACCACACCTTGACGTCATTGAAGCCCTGTGCTGCGGCTTCCTTGCGCATCTTGGTCATGGCAACGTCGTTCGAACCTCCATAGAAGAAGTTATCGCCCGATGCCTTCATGGCCTGCACGTAGGTAGTGAATCCGGACTGCGCAGTACCACCAGAAACCTTCATGGCGTCGGTTACCGTGATGCCCGACTTTTGCTGCGCAGCAATCTGCGCAGTTGCAGACTGCACTGTTGTCGGAAGATCGCCAGGGACCTGGTAAAGACCCTTCATCGGCGTACCGTTGTAGAGGGTCTTGTAGAACTCGTACTGACCGACGAAGGCTTTGAGGTCACGGGAACCAGACAACGTGGTGCAGGGCTCAGAAACGGCCTGCAGAACCCATGAGTTCGCTGCGCACTGTTCGTTAATGTCATTGGCCAGTGCAGCGAAGTCGGGAAGACCTGCAGCTTTTCCGGCCTTGTCGGCGCAGTTGCCGATGACGGTGACGTCAGGATTGAACAGCGAGTTGCCACCCACCATTGCAAGATCGTTCTTGCAAGCGTTGATGATGCCGTTCTTGGCTTCGGTCGGGTCAAGCTTGGAATCCCATGCTTCAACCTTGAGTTGACGACAACCAATGCCGCCATTGGCGTTGACGTACTTGGCGAATGCCATCATGGCGTCGACGTTGCCCTGGAAGAGACCAGGTGCAAGCGGTGAACCCGTGTCGGCCATGACCTCAACAGAGATCGTGTCGGCCGAAACGCCGATTTCGGTTGCTTCAAGTTTGGCGTCTTTGCACTTTGCGCTTGCCGCTGAACTTGAACTCTTTACTGTCGAACTGCTGCTGCTATCGGACCCACTACGGCCACAGCCGACAGCAAGGATGCTGACGCTGAGAGCCGCGATGAGCACACCTGCTCTGATTCGCTTCACTGAATTCCCCCTGGGTTTGTTGAACTACTTTTCGAACCATAACCGAATTCACAATCTTGCGTGTGACGGCGGGCACAAAATGGCGGTGGGCGCCCGACGACCCCCGTCGCCAGCCCGCCGCTCCAATGTGACCCCCGGTCACCAAGTTCCGATTAGTCAGTGACTAACAAGAAATGCCACCGTCCATCATCAGGGTTGCGCCGCTGACATAACGAGCGTCGTCCGAACCTAAGTACGCGTAGAAACTCGCAAGTTCAGCGGGTTTCCCTACCTCGACGTTGTCGCGAGACATCTTGCGCATGCGTCCCCAATCGGCACCCTTCGGCGGAATAAATGCGGAATACATGTTCGTTTCGACTCCGCCGGGGGCGACGGCACAAATCCGAATCGGGACGTCGTATTCGGTGGCCAGCGCACGGGTAAGCGCCGATACGCCGCCCTTTGAAGCGCAATAGGCGGCGCTCCATGGCTGGCCCATAACTGCCGCTGTCGAGGAGGTGTTCACGATGACGCCGTGACCCCGTTCGACCATCTGCGGAAGTACGGCGCGGCACGTGAAATAGGTCCCAGTGAGGTTCACCGCAATCATGCGTTCGAACTTCGCCGGGTCACCATCGTGGCTGTTGTCGAAGCCGCCGATGCCAGCAACGTTGCAAAGCATGTCGACCTGGCCGAATGCCTGTGTCACGTCAGCGACGACGGATTCGACGTTGGCCCAACTGCTGACATCACACGCGAAGGCCAGGGCGCCGTTGCCGATTGTGTTCGCAGTTTCTTGTGCGTTCTCGATATTGACGTCGAGACATGCGACCTTTCCGCCTTCGGCTCCGAGACGTTCGGCGACACCACGACCAATCCCTGAACCGGCACCAGTGACGATGACACCCTTGCCTACATACCGTTGTTCCATTGTTTCCTCATTGTTGTGTTTCTTGCGCGTGAAACCGACACGTCAACGCGCGCGGAATCAAGCAACGAATGTTTTCTGACGACGAGATCAGCCGATGGTGAGAACGCCGCGGGCAACTGCGCCCGAATGCATGTCGTGCACCGCGTCGTGGAAACCCTCGAGCGGATAAGTCGCAGTAACGAGTTCGTCAAGCATGAACTCGCCACGACGATAGAGATCGATGATCTGCAACATGTCGCTATGGGGGCTGTACGAGCCGGCACGACAACCGATCACAGCGCGTTCGTTCTGCGTGAAGCGCTGATACGGGAGCGTGAATGTTGCGTCGCCACCTGGCGTGCCGATGATGACAACGGTGCCTCCCCAATCAAGCATTTCAAGCGCGTTCGAGGTCACTGTCGGGTGGCCCACTACGTCGTAGACCCAGTCGACGCCACCGGCATTAAACGGACCGGAAAGCTCGGTGTCGCTGTAAGGAACGAGGCGACGAACCTGTTCGACGATGTCCTCGTCGCGACCATTAAGGAAATCAGTTGCACCGAACTGGCGAGCGAGTGCTTCCTTCTCGGGTTCGGTATCGATGGCGATAATGCGCGAGGCGCGCTTGACGCGCAGGGCCTGAATGGCGTTGAGGCCAACGCCACCACAGCCGTAGACGACCGCGGTCTGGCCGATCTTGACGTCGGAGCGATAGAGGACGGCGCCTGCACCGGTCATCACGCCACAGCCAACGAGGCACGCTGATGTGAACGGAACGTCCTTGGGAATCTTCACGGCCTGGAAACCGCGAACAACCGTGCGCTCGGTGAAGACAGAAGCTGCAGCGAAGTTCCAGCACGCTTCGCCGTCGAGCGTGAACGGCTGCGCCATGTTTCCAAGGGTCTGACGACAACGGGTGGGCTTGCCCTGCGCGCAGGCCTTGCAGACGCCGCACGCTGCAAGCGTTGAGATGATGACGTGGTCACCTTCGACAACGTGCGTGACACCCGTGCCGACCTTCTCGACAATGCCGGCGCCTTCGTGGCCCAGAACAGCCGGTGAGGGCCACCCAAAGGCACCCGCAGCAGCGGTGACGTCGCTATGGCAAACGCCAGCGGCCATCACCTTGACGATGACCTCGCCAGCGCCTGGATCGCGGACCTCAAGCCCGTCGAGTACTTCGGCTTTTTCGCCAGTGAAAACAATGCCCTTCATGGATTCCCCCAGGGATAGATCAATAGACGGTGACTAGAAACGAACGGAAACTCAACTGCCCCAAATGATTGATTGCCATTCGGTGTAAGCGTCGAGACCCCAGTTGCCGCCATCGCGACCAATACCGGACATCTTGAAACCGCCGAACGGTGTCTCGTGATGTGTTTGCACACTGTTAATTCCGACACGACCGGAACGAATTTCTTTTGCAACCTCGAACGCAGCTGGCGTGTCGGAACCAAATACGTAGGAGAACAAGCCGTAATCGCTGTCATTCGCGATTGCGATTGCGTCGTCGACTGTGTCGAACGGAACAACGACCACAACTGGTCCGAAGATTTCTTCGCGCACAGGAGTCATGGTGTTGTTGCAGCCTGCAAGAAGCGTCGGGCCAATGAAATAGCCCTTGTCTGGTCCAGCGTTCCGGCCGTCGACAACCATTTCGGCACCTTCGGAAAGACCGGCTTCGATCATTCCCTGGATGCGACCAAGTTGCACTCCAGAAATAACGGGACCGACCTGTGTTGCGGCATCGAGCGGATCGCCGACCTTGAGTGCACGAGCGGCGCCTTCGAGACGAGTGACGAGTTCGTCGTAGCGACTGCGTTGAACAATCACGCGTGTCGGTGCGGTGCAGATCTGGCCGGAATGGAACGCCCACACACTCGCGATACCGGCAACGACCTTTTCCATGTCAGCGTCTTCGAGGACGATGCACGCACCCTTGCCACCCAGTTCGTGAAGCTGACGCTTCATTGTGGGAGCACCGGCAGCAACAATCGATGCGCCAACTGCAGACGAACCGGTGAACGACACCATGTCGACGTTCGGATCGGAAACAAGATTCACACCTGCAGACGGGCCACTACCGGTAACGATGTTGATGACACCCTTCGGGAATCCAACATCTTCGAGAATCTTTGCCAGTTCGATGACACAGAGCGGATCCTGCGGAGCGGGCTTCATGACAACGGTGTTGCCAGTCGCAAGGGCTGGGGCGATCTTGCCCACCATCGACGTGGTCGGGAAGTTGTACGGGGCAATACAGGCAACAACTCCAAGCGGAACCTTGCGGGCATAACCAGACATCAGCGCGCCAGCCGCAAGAGGAGTCGTGCCAATGGGCTGGGGAGGAAGAGCGACGCTCAGGTCATGCATTGCACCTTTGGCGTAACGATCGAATCGCGAAATCGCAACGGGGATCTGCATAAGCGAACCCACCGATGACGTTGCCCCGGTTTCGCTAATGACCAACGGAATGAGTTCAGGAGTACGCCTGGCCAATTCCTTGCCAGCGGCGGCAAGAAGTGCAGAGCGTTCTTCCGGGGAGGTACGGCTCCACGCCGGGAATGCTTCCTTTGCTGCAGCAGCAGCGCGAGCTACGTCGTCGGCTGATGCCTCCGGGGCTGCAGACACAACCTGCTCAGTTGCAGGGTTGATGATGTCGTACGTGCCATCGCCGCCGGGGACCCATTCGCCACCGATGAGCTGACGGTATTCGTTCATGTTTGCCATGGTTGAGCACGTTAGGACAGCCACCGCCATTCGTCACACTGAACCGCCCTCAAGGGGCAGTGGACGCCAAGCGGGTGCCGTGTAATCTGACGGTTCGTCAGAAACTCCGCCTCTTTGGCGGCCCAACGAGAGGGTGCTCACTGTGTCCGACACAAGCTACGACGAGATCATCAAGGGCGGAACGGTCATCGATGGCACCGGCACCCCGGGCCGCGTCGCCGATATCGCTATTCGTGACGGAAAGATCGTCACCATTGGCGAGGTCGAAGGCGATGCAACGATCGTCACCGATGCAACCGGGCGGATGGTCATGCCCGGCGTGATCGATGTCCACACTCACTACGACGCACAACTTCTCTGGGATCCAGGCGCGTCACCATCTGCGAACCACGGCGTCACCACAATCATCGCTGGCAACTGCGGCTTCGCCCTCGCTCCCCTCCGCCCGACCGCCGCTGAAGCCGAGTATCTGCAGGAAATGATGAGCCGCGTTGAAGGGATGCCGCTTCCCGCCCTCAAGACAATCGACTGGAACTGGGAAACCTTCGAGCAGTACCTCAACCAGTTTGAAAACCGAATCTCCGTGAACGCCGGTTGGATGGCCGGACATTGCGCGATCCGTCGCTACGTCATGGGCCCTGAATCTGTCGGAAGCGCAGCAACCCCCGAACAGATCGATGCCATGGTCGCCGAACTACGCAAGGCGATTGAAGTCGGGGCACTCGGCTGGTCATTCACAACATCGGGCAGCCATAGCGACGGCGACGGACAACCCGTGCCAAGTCGATGGGCTTCCAACGAAGAAATGCTCGCGATGGCCACCGAGGTCGGTAAGCACGAGGGCACAAGCCTTGAAGGCATCGTTCCTGGTTGTCTCGATCGATTCGCCGACGACGAAATTGAATTGCTCGCAACCTTGAGTGCGGCAGCAAAGCGCGTCATGAACTGGAACGTGCTCACGATCGATAGTCGCGAACCCGATCGCGTCGGCCGCCAGGTCGAGGCTTTTGACCGCGCCAAAGAAATCGGCGGACGAGTCGTTGCCCTCACAATGCCCGTTCTCGTTCCAATGAACATGAACTTCGCAACGTTCTGCGGCATCTGGCTGCTCCCAGGATGGGAAGACACCCTGCGTTGCGACATCCCCGAGCGCATTGCCCGATTGCAAGACCCAGCAACTCGCGCAACCTTGCTCACCGCGTCGAAGTCTGAAGAAGCCGGCATCTACCGTCGCCTGGCCGACTGGGAGGACTACGTCATCGGTGACACGTTTGCACCAGAAAATGCTGGGCTCTCGAATCGCACGGTTGGCGAGGTTGCTGCCGAACGAGGAACCGACCCATTCGACACGCTTCTCGACATCGTTATCGCCGACGGGCTTCAGACAATCCTGTGGCCAGCGCCGAAAGACAAAGATCCAGAGTCATGGCGAATGCGTGTTGAAGCGTGGAACGACGAGCGCGTCATGATCGGCGGCTCCGACGCTGGTGCGCACCTCGACCGTATGTGTGGTGCGACCTTCCCCACCCGCTTCCTGGGAGACATGCTCAACGGACGCAAGCTCATCCCGATCGAACGCGCGGTGCAACTCATCACACAAACGCCTGCGCAATTGTTTGGACTTGTCGATCGAGGCACCCTCGTCGAAGGCAGCAACGCCGACATCGTGGTATTCGATCCGGAAACGATCGGCTCAGAGAACGCTCACATGGTTGCCGATCTACCTGGCGGCTGTTCTCGACTCACTGCTGATTCCTACGGCATCGAACGCGTTCTCGTGAATGGGACCGCCGTGATCATCGATGGTCAAGCCACCGGGGCCACCCCGGGCACAGTCTTGAAGAGCGGCAAAGACACCTACACCGTCCTGCCCTAACAAGACCGCTTCGTAAACAGCTCTCAATTTCCGCTAAAAGTTTGCGCCTGAGCTCTAGGCGCTAGAACCGTGCGTGCCATTGTACCGAAATGTATTTTCGGCGCAGCACCGTTCTGGTACCCATTCTCTTCATCCTCCTCGCTGGTGCACTCGCGTGCGCGAGTACTTCAAAGAGTTCAACACCCTCACCGACGGCTGCGGCCAGCGCCGCAAAGTCGCTCACCACTCACCCCACCTTTGGCACATGCCCAAGCAGCGCTTTTCCTGACCTCAGTGGAACCAGCGCTGGCGCCAATTACGCCGCACCAAACGTGACCGTCAAGTGCACAGACACTGAAGTGACCGTCACGTCGAACAACATGATCTCCTACGAGTTCGTGAAGAAGACCCCCAATGCTTTGGCACCACAGAACTTCACGTGGAAGTTTCCGCTGAAACCAACCAAAGCAGCAACACCAACCTCAATCGAGAATCGTTTGGGAACACTCGGTTTCTCCGTTACCGGAATCGCTATCTACGGACCGACGGAGGGTCCAATGCCTGCGGCCGAGGCTTACGGGGATCCAGTAGGCAATGGGCTCCTCGATCGCTGCGGTGGCCACACCGGCCCAAGTTCTGACTACCACTACCACACCATCATTTACACCGACGCGGCCTGCAATTTTGAAACATCGCAATTAGTTGGCTTCGCGATCGATGGTTTCCCGATTTACAACTCGGTGATCTGTCTCGACACAGGTTGCATACAAACAACGCTTGCGAAGAGCGGGTACACCAAGACGGGTGACTCAAAGACCTACGTGTGGAAGGCCTACACCTTTAGTGGTGGCACAGATTCGGGAACACTTGACGCGTGCAATGGGCGCACCGAGGCCGATGGCACCTACGCCTACCACCTCACCCCCACACAGTTCCCCTACATCATCGGCTGCCTCGTCGGAACGGCAACAACCCAAACGGGAAATGCCGCTGCACCAATGCCGCAAATGCAGGGGCAGCAGGGCCAGCAAGGACCCGGACAACAAGGACCCGGACAACAAGGACCCGGACCGCAGGGACCCCAGGGACCACCACCAGCCCCGCCGAAGTAAACCGAATCAGTTCGCGAAGAAGGCCCGGGCAGTTGCCCGGGCCTTCTTCATTTCGTTCTTAGAGTCACTCAGACAGGCGTGTCAGCAAGCAACTTGCCGAGGTGCAGCAGACTCTGAGTGGTTCCACCAAGGAACAGTTCCTGCTTCTTGGCCCACAAGTAGTAGCGATGCAATGGGTAGTCGCGATCGACACCAACACCACCGTGAAGATGCACACAGGCACGAACGACGCGAGCGCCGCCTTCCGCTGCCCAGTACTTCGCCGATGCAGCGTTCTCTCCGGCCGGAAGGCCGTCGTTCAAACGCATCGTTGCGCCCCACGCAGTGAGCTTGATGGCGTCAGCGTCGATGCGACATTCGGCTGCACGCTGAGCGACAGCCTGGAAGGTTGCGATCTGACGATCGAACTGCACACGTTCTTTCACGTAGGCCGACATGATTTCGACGGCCTGAGCGGTGACGCCCGCCATGATGAGTGCCTGTGAGGTCTGCCCATATTCGATGAGGCGATCGAGAGCATCAAGCCCCGCGATCTTCTCAGCAGCAGCGCCACTGAACGTGACCTTGGCATCGGGGATTCCGTCGGTCGCGGCCTGACGTTCGACCGTTACGCCCTTGGCTTTTGCATCGATGTAATAGATGCCGTCGGCAGCCGTCACGATGAAACCATCGGCAACAGTTCCGAACGGAACGTTGGTCTTCACTCCTTCGAGCACGCCGCCCTTGGCTTCGAGATACGGGGTGTGAATATCGCCAACAAGGTCGTGAATCGCGACGGTCACGATGCGCTCGCCCGAAGCGAGTCCAGCGAGTTGCTTCGGTGCGTACTCAGCAAGGAACGGAGCAGCCATACCCATAACGGCCATCGCCGGAATTTGAGCAACGGTGCGCCCGACCTCTTCGAGGACTATTGCTACCTCGGCGAAACCAAGACCAGCGCCGCCGTCGGCTTCGGGCATGCCGATTCCGACGATGCCGAGGTCGGCGAGTTCACGCCAAAGCACGAGATCGATACCACCGGCATCTTCGATCTCCTTGAGATGCTCCATCGTGCAACGGTCGGTAAGGACCCGATTGGTAAGAGCACGAAGCTCTTCTTGATCTGATGAGAATGAGAAATCCATGTGTGTGTGTTCTTTCTGCTCAGCGTGCCGAGCGAGGGAAGCCAAGACCGAACATAGCGATGAGATCGCGCTGCAGTTCGTTGGTTCCACCACCGAAGGTGAGGATGATCGTGCCGCGGATGCCGGCCTCGAGTTGGCTACGAAGGATGGACTCAGGGGCATCGGCGTCGAGATACGCACGCGGTCCGAGGACCTCCATGAGCATCGTGTAGGCATCGAGATAGAACTCGGTGCCGAACACCTTGACACTTGATGCGTCGGCTGGGTGCAACTTCTCGGTGCTTGCTGACCACGCAACCTTCCAGTTGGCGAGGCGCAGGTATTCAAGTTTGGCGTGGACCTTGGCAAGGTTGAGCTGCACCCATTCTTGATCGATCACACGACGACCGTCGGGAAGCTTGGTGTCTTGCGCCCACTTCCGAACATTGGTGAGGATGCGCTCGGGCATACCGCTTGAGCACAACGTGACGCGCTCGTGGTTGAGCTGGTTGGTAATGAGTCCCCAACCACCGTTCTCTTCGCCAATGAGATACTTGGCGGGAACACGAACGTCGTCGAAGTAGGTGGCGTTGATGTCGTGCTCGCCCATGAGGCGAAGCGGCTGAATCGTGATGCCAGGGGTATCCATCGGAACGACGATGACCGAAATGCCCTTGTGCTTCTTGGCCTCGGGATCAGTACGAACCGCAAGCCAGCAGTAGTCGGCACCACCAGCGAGTGATGTCCACATCTTCTGACCATTGATGACGTATTCATCACCATCGCGCACGGCGCGGGTCTGGAGTGCAGCAAGGTCGGTACCTGCGCCTGGCTCTGAGTAACCGATGCAGAAGTGAAGGTCACCGGCGAGAATCTTCGGAAGGAAGAACTCTTTCTGCCAATCGGTGCCGTAGTTCATGATCGTCGGGCCAACGGTATTGAGCGTAAGCATTGGCACTGGTGCGCCAGCACGCATCGACTCGTCGAAGAATACGAACTGATCGATCGGGCCTCGAGCCTGACCGCCGTATTCCTTGGGCCAACCAATTCCGGCCCACCCATCGGTACACATCTGCTTCCAGACGTCCTTGGTGGCTTGGCCGATTCCGTGACTGTGAGAGAGGGCCTCAACCGTCTCTTCGTCAAGGAGATTGTCGTAATAGGTGCGAAGCTCTGTGCGCAGGGCTTCCTGCTCTGGTGAGTATCCAATGTCCATTTCCGAAACATAGCCTCGGGTGATAGGTGTCACACAAGCGGAGCGCATGATTCACTTGTGTCGCACCTGAGGCTCAGCCGGGCCTTGGCAGATTTGGAGAGTCAGATGAAAATCAATGTCGTGGGCTCCGGCCCTCTGGCCCGACAGCTTCAGGCCACCCTTGAGGTTCGCGGCCACACGCTGACCAATGAGGGGTATGACGCGATGGTATTTGCTCCTTGGGATCCGGCCATCATGATTCCGCGCCCACTCGCCGAGTTGACCGACACTGAATTCGACGTGGCTTGGCAACAAACAATGGACGCAGCGGTAGCAGCGTGCACCGAGGCTCGATCGACATTCAACGGACGGGGCGGTTCGATTGTGTTGACCCTCCCCACAACTGCTCTGGCCGGTGGCGACCACTATGCGCATTGGGCGGCAGCAGCCGAAGGCGTTCACATCCTCACCAAGTCAATGGCGCGCCAGTGGGGTCCCGAGGGCATCGCCGTCAATGCGATCGCCGTGTCACCGACGTTGGTGTTAGCCGATGCCGTTGTCGCCGGTCCTGTTTCAATCGCAACTCCCGCTGTCCCCGATGCAGAACCTGCTGCTGTTGTTGAGTTTCTTTGTTCGTCTGATGCCCGGAACCTTGCTGGACAACTTCTAACCGTGGACGGTGGATTGTGGATGTAACTCGCTCTCTCGAAGGTCGCGTCGCGATCGTGACCGGTGCTGGCCAAGGCGTCGGTGAAGGAATTGCCCGCAAACTCGCTTCGTGCGGCGCGCACGTCGTGATCGCAGCCCGACGCGCAGAAACCGGCGAACCAGTTGCTTCCGCCATCCGTGCCGATGGCGGATCTGCCGAATGCGTCGTCACCGATGTCACGACCCGCGAATCAATCGCTGCATGCATCGATCGGACTGTTGCTACCCGCGGACGACTTGATGTCATGGTCCACAACGCGTTCGCAGGTGGCCAAGCAAGTCGCCTTGAAGAAACTCCAGCCGACGCGTGGTACCAGATGTCGCGCACATCAGCGTGGGCAAGTTTCTGGTGCGCGCAACTTTCCTACCCACATTTGAAAGCGAGCGATCAAGGACGACTCATCCTCGTCACTTCACCCAGCGGCATCGAGGGAAGTGCGAATATTCCGCTTTATTCGCCGTCAAAAGCAGCACAACGCGCCATCGCAAAATCACTCGCTCGCGAATGGGGTGCCGACGGCATTTGCGTGAACTGCATCGCACCGGTTGCAGAGACGCCGGCATTGGCCAGTGCGTTCAGCCAAGTTCCCACCTTGCGCGGCGCGATTGAAGCCCGAACGCCACTTGGCCGTATCGGCGATCCCACTGATGACATTGGCGGCGTTGTGGCCTTTCTCGCCGGACGCGACTCGGGCTACGTCAGTGGCCAGACCATCGTGTGCGACGGTGGCTCGTTCTTGGGGCTCTAAACCAGAAGTATCGTCACTGCCATGCTTGAAATCCCCCGAGGAACGATCGTCTTTGGCACGCAGTTGCCGATCCAGTCGCAAAGCCCTCGCTTCGCCGCGAAGTGGGAAGCCAACGCAACACCACACGACCTTCTGCGTATTACTCAAGCAGCAGATCGCAGTGGCTATTTCTACGTCGCCGTCTGTGATCACATCACTGTCCCCGAGGAAAAAGCTGCGACGATGGGGCTGTGGTGGCAGGACTGCCTCACCACCCTTGGCTTCTTCGCCTCAGCAACGGAAAACGTTGCGTTGCTCAGCCACGTCTATGTGATCGCCTATCGCCACGCACTCACTGCAGCGAAGGGATTCGAAACGCTTGACCATCTTTCCGGCGGACGTGCGATCGCAGGCATCGGCGCTGGTCATGTCGAAGAGGAATTCGATGCGCTCGGCGTGTCATTTGCTGACCGGGGTTCCCTCACCGATTCCAAACTCGTCGACTTCGCTGAAGCACTGTCCGCCACCTACATCGGAAACATGGGCGCACTCCCACGACCGGCGCAGACCCCCCGGCCACCGATTTGGATCGGCGGGTCATCAAATCCCGCCATCCGTCGCGCCGCCGCCTACGAAGGTTGGTTACCTCAGGGTCCCGCCACCCGTGAAGGCCTTGACTTGTTGCTTTCTACCCGAGAGAAGTTGGGCAAGTCCGACGAACCGTTCGCCTTCGGACACGTCGTCATTCCCTATATCTATGTGGGCACGCCATCGAGCGAACGCCGTCAGCCTCACTACACGGGTTCTCCGGAACAGATCGCCGAAGCGATCATGGCCGAAACACCTGCCGAAGTGAACCAAATACAGGTGAAGTTTGATGCCGACAGCGCAGCGGAGTACACCGAGCAGGTTGAGGCCTTCGGAACCCAGGTGGGCCCACTCCTGGCCCGATAACGACCCGCACATCTTGGCGATCTGCCACGTCGTATTCTTTTTAAATGCGAAGTACCTGTCGTCGTTCGACCGGCATGATCCGGCTCCTCACAGCGCTCACATTGGTGGCGTCAGGGCTCGCCCTCACGATCACTTCGGTGGCGACAAACTCGACGCCAGCGCTCGCAGCGACAACGTGTCCCCCATCGCCGAGCCAGCTCGATAACGGCGGATTTGAAGCTCCGGTGATCCCCAACAACTCGTACCGACTCGTGAATGAAAACGCTGTCCCCGGATGGTCGACAACGGCTACCGACAAACAGATTGAACTATGGAGCACGCCCTTCAATGGGGTGACAGCGTTCGAGGGCCGACAGTTCGCCGAACTCAATGCAACTCAGGCGTCAGCTCTTTATCAAGACCTTCCAACCACGCCGGGCCAAACGCTGACTTGGTCACTCGCTCACCGCGCTCGCCAAGGCACCGACACCATGCGCGTCGTCATTGGTTCACCGGGAGCGTCCGGTGTTGAGAACTCGCGCTTCTCCGACACCACTGCTGGGTGGGGTCGCCACACCGGTACCTACGTCGTGCCCGCAAATCAGACGATCACGCGCTTCGCGTTTGAAGCCGTCTCAAGCGGTTCAGGAAATCCAACAATCGGCAACTTCCTCGACGACATTTCCTTCGGAACTCCCGCATGCGTTCTCGCAACAAAATCAGTGACGCCGGAAGGCCCACGGAACGTTGGCGACACAGTGACGTACACGATTGGGGTTGAGAATGAAGGCGGCAGCGCAACATCAGATGTTGTGATTACCGATGTGCTTCCTGCAGGCGTCGAGTACGTCGCTGGTTCGCTCATGGCCCCGGGAACCTATACCGCACAAACCAGAACGCTCACCTTTCGTCCGTCGACTTCGCCAAACCCACCGGTGATCATCGGCCCCGGTGAACTTGTTGAGGTTACGTTCCAAGCCAAAATTCTCCCGAGCGCGAGCGGTACGACCATCGCCAATTTCGCGACTGTTGCTGCAACAGATGGTCTCGGCATTACCGACACGTTCAACACAAATTCCGTGAGTACGCCGGTACCAGTTGCGGCCGATGTCGCTATCAGCAAGAACTTTGATCCGTCGGAAATAGCGTCGGCGGGAACCACCACCATGTCGCTTCTCGTCGCCAATAATGGACCCGGAATCGCTGCATCCGTTACTGCAACCGATGCTCTGCCAACCGGTCTTACCGTAACCGGGCAGCTTCCCAGCGGTTGCTCCATCACTTCAGGAACGATTACGTGCGCATTTGGGGACCTTGGCCCTGGTGTCACCGTTCTCAGGCAAATCACGATCGCGGCACCTTCGGTAGTCACAGCGACGTCCTACATGAACACTGCGCGCGTCACCACGACGACCAATGATTACAACCTTTCAAATAACGCTTCGATTGCTGGTCTCGCTGTTGCCGCACTGAGTCCAGCGCACCTCGACATTGCGAAGATCGTGACAAGGCCAAACGTCCTTGCCGGCGATCTCGATTCCGTTCTGATCGGTGTTCTCAACTCGGGCCAAACGTCAACCGCATCCGACCTTGTCGTAACTGACACCATTCCGACCGGTTTCGCGGTGATCACCGCCAACTGGCACAGCGACGCAAACTCTGGAGTCTGCTCGATCACGACATTGATTTCGTGCCCGATAGGCATCCTCGGTCCAGGCTCGACGGCAGTCGTCACCGTGAGCGGACAGACAAGCCCTGACCTCGCCCCAGGCTCGACACTTACTGATACCGCTACTGCCACGTCGACGGGAACAAATTCCCCAACGGCTCAAGCCACAATCACCGTCGGTGCAAATGCCGATCTCTATCTGCGTAAACAGTCCGTCAGCAATGCGCTTGCCGGGCAACCGCTCGACTACACCGTCGTCGTCGAGAACATAGGTCCGAGTACTGCATACTCCGCATCAGTGTCAGACGCTCTCCCTGCAGGCATCACCGTCACCGCACTCCCCCAGAACTGCACGGTCACCAATCAAACGATGACCTGCGCACTCGGCGATCTTGAACCCGGTGACATCGCGACACTTCCGTACACCGTCGAACTTCCATTAGCTGGGGGAACGTTCACTAACACCGCAACAGTAACGTCGACAACGCCTTCCACTGACCCCTCTCACGCGAGTGATTCGACAACAACTGCAGTCATTCCCGTTGCCGACCTTGAAGCAACAAAGACTGCGTCAAAGGACTCAGCAAAGATCGGTGACACGATCACCTACACAGTGACCGTCACCAACCTTGGTCCAGGAGCAGCAACGTCTGTTCAGGTCGTTGACGACAATGCGGTGGGTGGGCTGCGCAGAGTCTCTACGTCTCCATCGATCGGATCCATTGACCCGACGACTGGGAATTGGCTGATTGGTTCCCTCGCCGTTGGCGAAAGCGTGACCAACACGATTACCGCCGTAGCGATAGAAGTTGGAACGGTGGCGAATTCGGTTTTCGTTGAATCCGCGAACCCCGACAACGATGGCGATAACAACACGGCCTCAGCCACGGTTGTTGTTGCCGGCAGCGGCCTTCCCGCCACTGGCACAAACTCGGCCCGCCTTCTTGGTCTCGGGGGCCTCACCCTGCTACTTGGTGGCATTCTCGTGCTCGTGTCTCGCCGGAGAACGACTGCCTGATCGGAACTAACGTGGCCTCCTCACAAATTCCGAGGGGGAAACGTGGCACTTTCAGAGAAGGACTATCCGGTCAAGGTAGGAACATTCTTATTCACAATGGTCGAGCCTCACGAGGGCTTCGAGGTCGCGTACAACCGCTGGTACGAACACGACCACTTCTATTCAGGCTGCCTCATGGGCCCGAATGTTTTCGCGGGCGACCGCTTTGTGGCCACCCGTCGACTGAAGAAGCTTCGCTCGAAGGCCACCAATGACATGACCCCAGACCCAAAGACTGGGTCGTACCTCGCGGTCTACTGGTGGCAAAAGGGCACCACCGAGGAATGCAACCGCTGGAACGTCGACAACGTCAACGTGTTGCACAAAGAAGGTCGCATGTTCGCCGAACGCGATCACATCCATACGTTGCTCTACGACATGCGCTGGAGTGAACAGCGTGACCCCAAGGGCTGCACTATCGAACTCGGCCTTGATCACGGCTATCCCGGCTTTGTCGTGGTTGCTGGCGATCTCAATGAAGGCGTGACCCACGATGAATGGGATGCATGGTTCCGCAAGAACTGGCTGCAGAACGCGTTTACAAAAAAGTGGGGCCCCGACCTCGTAGGTAGCGGCACCGTTATTCCGCTTTCCGATGACGCGCCCGCCGATGTCGTACGACCGGCAGCGGGTCCTCGTCGATTCCTGCAACTCCATTTCCTTGACCACGACGCCGAAAAAGGTTGGGAAAAGGGCTACGCCAAGATTGGCAAAGCAATCAATGAAAGTGGACTCGCCACGCATGTATGGACGAGCCCGTTCCAACAGACCAACTTCGGCACCGACGACTACACGGACAAGATCTAATGACGACTGCACCACTCACAGGAGCGAAGATTCTGCTCACCGGCGTTACCGGACAGGTTGCTGGGCCCCTCGCCCGCAACCTTGTTGCCGCAGGGAACACCGTGTACGGCACCTCGCGATTTGCCGATGCTGATGCACGAGCAAAGGTCGAGGCCGACGGCATCATCCCCATCGCCATCGACCTTGAGACGGCGTCATTCGACGAGATTCCTGATGGACTCGATTACGTCATCAACATGGCAGTTGCGAAGTCCAACGACTTCGACCGCGATCTTGCTGCCAACGCTGAAGGCGTTGCTCTTCTCATCGAACGAGTGAAGGGCGTCAAAGCGTTCTTCCATTGCTCATCGTGTGCGGTCTACGAACCAAACGGCCACGTGAGTCACGTCGAAACCGACGACCTTGGCGATAACCACCGAGCTATGGGCTTCATGACGACCTATTCGATCTCGAAGATCGCGGCTGAATCAGCAGTGAAGTACGCCTCGAAGCGATTCGGCGTTCCTGCCGTGATTGCCCGTCTCGATGTTCCTTACGGCCCCGGTCATGGTTGGCCGCAGATGATGGTGACGCTTGCCCAGATGGGCATCCCCACCACGATCAGTGCCGACGCACCCAACACACATTGCTTCCTCCACGATCGCGACATCATCGGATCGCTGCCGTACCTGCTTGAAAAAGCCGACGTACCACCGCCGATCTACAACTGGTGTGCGCCCGAACTCGTCAGCATCGAGGACTGGACTGCTGAACTCACGAAACTCACTGGCGTTGAGATCCCGCTTCTCGTTAGTGAACAGTGCATTCCTCCGAACCCTGTCGACCCATCGAAGCTTCTCGGTCTCGGTTGGACCCCCACCGTTGAATGGCGTGAGGGTTTCCGCGAGATGGCCCAGAACTGCTTCCCCGACCTGTTTAAAGGCTGAACATGCTGAGCGACGAGAAGATCCTTATTACCGGCCCCGCCGGACAAATCGCGTTTCCCATGGCTCGCGATCTCGCCAAAGACAACGAGGTCTGGGGCATTGCTCGGTTCGGTGATCCGGCAACTCGCAAGCAGGTTGAAGATGTCGGCGTGAAGACGCTGGCAGTTGATCTTGCCGATCCCGACTTCAGCGAACTCCCAACCGACTTCACCTACGTACTGCACCTTGCGGTTGTGCAGGTCGCTGGCCTTGATTACGACTTCGCCATTCGAGCCAATGCCGAAGGCACTGGGCTGTTGTTGCATCACTGCCGCAACGCAAAGGCGGCACTCGTGATGTCGACGCATTCGGTCTACAAGCCACCGGCCGACGGTGATCCTTGGCATGTGTTCAAAGAAACCGATGCTCTTGGCGACGTCAATGCCGCTCATGCTCCGAGTTATTCCATGTCGAAGATCTCCCAGGAAGCCGTTGCGCGCACATGTGCTCGACTGTTCGATCTTCCTGTCACGATCGCTCGCATGAACGCGTCGTACGGTCCCGATGGCACTGGTGGCCTTCCCATCATGCAGATGGACGCTCTTATGGCCGGCAACGCCGTCACCACGCGCTGGGACCCGTGCATGTACATGCCGATCCACACCGACGACATCACTTCACAAGCCGAAGCGTTGCTCGATGGCGCGTCGTCGACCGAAGCAACCATCGTGAACTGGGCCGGCGATGAACCGGCCAGCGTTCAGGAATGGTGTGCGTACATCGGCGAACTCGCCGGTATCGATCCCATCGTCAATTCGGTTCCCGCCGAAGGAACGCTTCGAGGTTCGGTCACCGACAACACAAAGCGTGCGGCTCTCACTGGACCATGCAAGGTCAATTGGCGTGACGGCATCCGTGATGCATTCGAAAAGCGTCACGGCACCAAGTAGATGAGCGACCTCACCGGCCGCAACATCGTCATTACCGGAGCATCCTCCGGTATCGGCCAAGCATTGGCGATCGAAGCGGCCCAACGTGGCGCGCGGGTTGCCATCGTCGCTCGTCGTGCCGATCGCTTAGCTACGGTGCTCAAACGTTGCCACGAGTCGTCCCCCAGTTCGACAATGGTTGTCGCTGATCTTTCGGAACTCGAATCGATCGATGCGCTCGCATCCACGCTCATCGACTCTCTCGATGGTCGGGTTGATGTGCTCGTCAATAACGCCGGCGTGCCAAAGCGAAAGCGCACTGATCAGATGACCGCCGATGACGTCGAAGGCGTCATGGCCATCAACTACTTCTCACCGGTTCGCCTCACGTTGGCGATGCTCCCCCACATGCTCGAGCGCAACAGTGGCGACATTGTGAATGTCTCCTCAATGGGCGTGCATATGGCCGCCTTCGGCGTAAGTGCCTACTCGGCCAGCAAAGCTGCGCTTGAGTTCTTCACCGAAGGCCTCTATGTCGAACTTGGCAAGACCAACGTGCGGGCGCATTTGTTCGTCCCCGGCACAACGGCAAGTGAGTTCTCCACGGACAAGCCGGGCAACAACGCACCATTCCCAAGTGACCCGGCAGCAACATCGACGTCTGAAGAAGTTGCTATCGCTCTTCTCAGCTGCCTCGAAACCGAATCCTTCGTCACCTACACGGGCGAACGAGAAGCACAGACGTCATCGAAGCGCAATGCCGACGTGAATGCCTGGTTGGCGAATATGCGCCAAGTCTTTACTGGAATGTAAGAACATCCCGGTCGTCGAACCCGTTTTGCACGAGTTCGACGACCGACAGTTCACATTCCAGGAATCTCCCAGCGCGCCGGGAAATCATCGGCGCGGAATCGGGCGTCGGTACCGCCATCGATAAACAGCACCGAGCCGCAGAAGAATCCGGCTTCGGGTGAAAGAAGAAACGCCAAAAATGCGGCGACCTCTTCAGGCTTGCCCGCACGACCAAGCGCGATCGTGTCTTTGAACATGTCGAGTTGAATCTTGAGATTCGGATCGGTTGCGCCTTCCTCGATCATCGGAGTGGCGATCATGCCTGGAGCAATGGCATTGAGACGGATACCAGCGCCAGCCCAGTCGTCGGTGATGGCCGAGTGACGGACCCAGCGGGCCACCGCCAACTTCGTCGCGGCATACGCAATGATTGAATCGCCCTTATCGGCTTCGATCCGAGCAGCGACTTCGTCGCCGGCCAGACACGCTTCGGTCAGACCCAATGGGTAGCCCGGAGCGGTTGTGGTGGAATTCGAACTGATCGCTACCGCCGAAGGATTTTCCCCTTTGGCCAGCATCGGCCGGAGCCCGGCCATGATCTCGACGGTTCCGAAGTAGTTCACCGACGCGAGAAGCGATGCCGGGCGACCAGGAAGCCCGGAGATGCCCGCGCAGGTGACGAGGCCATCGAGGACTCCCCCACATGCTTCGCCAACCGCTTTGATTGCAGACTGCCGGCCTTCGGGTGTTCCGAGATCTGCTTCGATTTCGGCGCCACGCAGATCAACGCCGATGACCGTATGGCCATCGGCACGAAGTCGTGCAGTCGTCGCGGCACCGATTCCAGAACCGGAACCGGTCACGACAATGGTGCCCATCAGCGCTTGGAAACGGCGTCGACGATTCGGTCCGTGTTGGCTTGACCTTCATAGAGCTGACGAAGGAGCCACATGCGAAGGAAACTGGCCAGCGCGTAACGGAGGAACATCGCTGCGCCAACGACGGTGAGGATCAGGAACCAGATTGCAAAGACAATCTGCTCTTGAATCTTCGTTGCCGCGAGATCGGCGGTGCCGCTTGCATTTTTGGCGCCGACGTAGCAAACGATCCCGCCGATAATGCCAGCGAGCATCAGAAGAAACCCAATTGTCTGAAATGTTTTTTCTCGACTGGGGTTACCAGTCTTCAAGTTCAGATCCGTCACTTCGGACTTGAACTGCTCAATGCGATCACCAGTGGTTTCCATTTTTCTCCGGTCTCAAGATCCAAGGTATGCAGCGGACAATTCATCTTCGAGCTCAGCAGGAGTACCCACTCTGGTGATATTCCCGTGAAGGACGATCGCGGCGTATTGAGCAATGCCCAATACCGTCCGAGCAAATTGCTCGGACACCAGGATCGACACGCCCTCTTGCGAGACCTGAGCCACGATCTCGTAGAGGTTGGCCACGACGAGCGGGGCCAGACCCATCGACAATTCGTCGAGGAGTAGTACCGATGGATTCACAGACAGTGCCCGCGCCATCGACAACATTTGCTGTTCGCCACCGGACATCGTTCCGGCCAGCTGCTTACGACGTTCCCCAAGACGCGGGAAACGCGCATACGCGATTTCTTCAACCTCGGCGAGAGAAACTCCCGCCATGGTCGCCATCCAAAGGTTCTCACGAACGGTGAGGTTCGGGAACACTCCGCGACCTTCGGGGATGGTGCACAACCCGATACGAGCAAGTTCATCTGCAGATGCGCCGTTAACAACCCGACCGGCGAGACGAACTTCTCCCGATGTGGGCTGCAGCAATCCTGAGACGACCTTGAGAATCGTGGACTTCCCGGCACCATTTGGACCGAGAAGTGCAACAACAGATCCTTGGGGCACGGAAAGATTGATGCCGTGGAGCACTTCAATAGTTCCGTACGCTGCGCGCACGTCAACAAGCTCAACCAACGGTGCGCCAGCAACAGCGCCGTGATCTTCGTGGTAGTGGGCTTCGCTCATCCGACACTCTCCGGAGCACCAAGGTAGGCATCGATCACTGTCGGATTATTACGAATTGACTCTGCCGAGCCACTTGCAATCATGCGACCGAAATCAAGCACGTGAATGGTTTGGCAGACCTGCATGACTAACGCCATGTCGTGCTCAACCAGGCAGATCCCCAGGCCCTCGCCAGCGAGGTCACGCAGCAACTGTCCGAACTGCTCAGTTTCTTCTTCGGTCTGGCCAGAAGCTGGCTCATCAAGAAGAACAAGTGTGGGCTGGATCATGAGGGCACGAGCCAACTCGACGACTCGAGCCTTTCCGGTTGGAATCTCGCCAACTTCCCGATCGGCGACATCGCCCAACCCAACCAGGCTGATGATTCGATCGGTCTCGGCGTTGATGTCCATCTTCGGAGTCCGAAGGCTCCAGCGGTTCCGGATTTCGCCGGCAACACGCACGTTGTCGCGCACCGAGAGCGTCGTGAAAAGTTCAAGACGCTGGAAGGTACGTGCGAGGCCCATGCGAGTGCGCTTATGCGGTGGTTCCTTCGTGACATCTTTGTCATTAAAGATGATTTGACCACCGGAAAGCGGCTGAAGCCCAGTGATCGTGTTGAACAGCGTTGTCTTACCAGCGCCATTCGGGCCGATGAGGCCAGTAACGCTTCCGGCTTCGACTGAAATCGAAACATCGTCAAGCGCGATATTTCCGCCGAAGCGGACTTTGACGCCAATAGTTTCAAGCAGAGGCATTTGCCGGCTCCTCTCGCACGGTGGTCGAACTCGGGATCACGACGCTCTCGAGGTTCAACGCGTGATCCATAGCGGCCAGATCTTCGTCGGTGAATGGGCGGTCGATTCCAATCAATTCAGGTGGCACGGGTTTTGGAACACCCCGCATCGCACGGGCCATGAGGAGCTTCCCTCCGACCATTGGAACAAGGATCAGGTTCGCCAACGTGAGAACCACGAAGTTCCAGTTGGTGATGACCTCGGTTGCGGTAAGGGCCCAGATCACAGCTTCAAGCCCGATGACCGTGATCATGAGTGGCTTGGACTGCTTCACCAGGTTCATTCCATCGACGATGTCGCTGACCGCGCCTGAGGGGTTCTTACCCATAGTGATGCCGATTGTTGCCGGCAACACCGTGACCGCTGAGATGAAGAACATGAAGATCGCCTCGAGGGTCGAGTAATCGACGGCGAATTTCTTGAGCAAGAGATTCAACGCCTCGATAAATGCGATCAGGAAGATTCCGGCAAATAACGCGCCTGACACGTAGCCGATGCCGCCAACAACCGTGATCATCATGAGAGCGAGGCTCAGGAAGATGTCAAAGCGATCGGCATTCACAGTACCGACCTGCGCTGCCATCATGACGCCACCAATGCCGGCAATTGCTGCCGACATCATGAAAATCGAGAGCTTGAGACGAACGACGCTCATACCTAGCGTGGCTGATGCCGCCGGGCTGTCTTTCATTGCCGTCAAGCGTCGCCCGTACCCGCTGTGGCGTAGATAGACCATGCCGATTCCGATAACGACAAACAACCCTGCGCAGAGGAAAAGGAACGCGTCCTGACTATTGAAGTCAATGGGTCCGATTTTGGGCCGTGGGATGGTCAGCTGGCCTGCGGTGAAGATCGTGAACTTCCAACCAAAGAGTTCTCGTTCGTTGCGTTCGGTAAGAACCATGCGGGAAACAAACACACCGAATGCCATCGTGGCCAGAGCCAAATAGAGGCCACGCAATCGCAGCGCTGGCAATGCAATAAGTGCGCCGACAAGTGCGGTCACAACGGCGGCGAGAAGGATTCCCCAAAGCGTTGTTCGCGCCCCATCACCAGTACCCGAAATGCCGAAGTGGTAGACGACCATGACAGCAATGGCGCCAAACGAAAGTGCGGCAAGGTTGATCTCGCCGGCAAAGCCCGTAAGAAGCACGAGCGACAGGGCAATAATCGCAAAGGTAAGCGCAAGCGTAAGCGTGTTGACGCCAGTCTTGGCCATGATGACCTTGAGACAGAACACCACGATCATCATCGTGAGCCCAGCAATCCATGCCGTGCGAATTGAAGGCATGCGGAAACGCTCGCGCAGTCGAAGCACCGTTGCGCCTCGGAGTCGATCCTGCGGAAGCACAAGCAGAACGATGAACAGGAAAATCATTGGCAGCGAGTTATGGAACGCACTCGACCAGGTCCACTTGCTCGGGAAGTACGCCACGACATAGGTCGTGGTGAGACCGATAATGAGGGCACCCATGAAGGTGCGAGGAAGGCTGCGCAGACGACCGAACATCGCGGCAGCAAACGCATCGATAACGAGAAGGGTCAGTGCCCCTGCGCTCATAGCCGAGCCGATCATCGGCTGAATGAGGATGCCCGCAAGTGCAGCGAGGAATGAACCGCCGGCCCACGAGATCATCGCGAGACGTTCAGGGCGACCACCATTGAGCTGCAGAAGTTCCGGATCGTCGACGACCGCTCGCATTGCAACACCAGAACGGGTGCGGACGAAAAGGAACCGAATACCAAACGCAATGGCGATGGCGATACCGAACGAAATGATGATGTGCCAGGGAATCGTGAGGCTGCCAACATGAGCGAACGCCTTCGGTCCAAAAAACTTTTGGAACTGACGTGGCGTGCTTGAAGTCGGGTTCCACACCCACGTCGCTAAGGCCTGCAAGCCGAGCATGACGCCGATCGACACAATGATCTTGGTGACTTCAGAGGTGCCACGAAGATTCTTCATCACGACCTGGTACAGAACCGCTCCCAGGAGTGGGGCCAGAATGCCAAGCACCATGAGCAGTGCCAGAGGGGCGGGCCAGCCCCATCCCCACCGGAACTGCCAGTAGGTGAAGACCGCAAGCATCGCAATGGCACCCTGGGCGAAGTTAAAAATGCCTGAGGTCGTATAGGTCACAACAAGACCGGAAGCGGCGATGAAGTACGCGCCACCAAGGGCAAGACCCAGGATCGTGTATTGCAGGAATGTCTGCACGCTGTGCCCCCTCGTCCCGACTGTGGAACGTTGCTGCGAATCGTTGACGAACTGTGACCAATGCCACCCTAGTGTTCCGAATCGGACTAAGGCGCTTGGCGGTGAACTGGCGAGACTACCGGCAGACAACCTCCAGAGAAAGTTTCCTCAGTGAACTAATTTGCAGAAACTTCGAGAGATCTCGAAGTCCCCGAAAATCAATTCACCTGCCGACCGCCGTCACCCCAGTACTGAGCACGGAGCGTCTTCTTGTCAGGTTTACCAAGTGCGCTCAAAGGGATGGCATCGATGAAGTCCACGCTCTTTGGCGCCTGAACGGAACCCTTTGCTTCCTTCACCAATGCGATGAGTTCTTCGGCGTCCACCGATTCACCAGGACGCACCACCACGACCGCCTTGACGGACTCGCCCCAACGCTCATCGGGAACACCGATCACTGCTACGGCCGAGACAGCAGGGTGGGTAGAGATGACATCCTCGACTTCACGTGGGTAAACGTTGAAGCCACCGGTGATAATCATGTCCTTCTTACGATCGACGATGTAGAGGAACCCTTCGTCGTCGGCTCGTGCCACATCTCCGGTGTGGAGCCATCCATGTTGAAAGGCCTCGGCGGTCTGTTCGGGCTTCCCGAGATAACCCTTCATGTTGAGCGGACCCCGAACACAAATTTCACCGGGCTCACCATGTGGCACCACGTTGCCATCGTCATCGAGAAGCGCAACGTGGAGCCATGGAACTGGACGACCACAACTGGCCAACCGTTCAAGGTTATTGGGGTCGTGGTCTTCTTTGCGCAGAACGGTGATTGTCATCGGGCATTCGGCTTGGCCGTAGAACTGGAAGAAGATCGGTCCCATTCGGCGAATGCCTTCGGCCAACCGCGTCGGCGAGATCGCAGACGCGCCGTAGAAGATGGTTTCCAAACTCGACAGGTCGTACTGATCGAACTTCGGATGATCAAGAAGCACATAAATCATCGTCGGCACCAACATCGTGGCAGTGATGCGATGGTCCTGCACCGTCTGCATGAACTTCTCAGGGTCAAACCCTGGAAGAACCGTGAGAGAACCACCCTTGAGCAGGGTTGGTGTGAAAAACGCTGCGCCTGCATGAGAAAGCGGCGTGCAAATAAGGAAACGGACTTCTTCTGGCCACTGCCACTCGGACATTTGAATTTGAACCATCGCAGCGCCGCCGCGATAACTGCTCATAATTCCTTTGGGCTTTCCTGTCGTTCCCCCTGAGTAGGAGATGCCCGCAAGATCCTCTGCTTGAACGTGTGGAGCGACAAGTGACTTCGGTTCAAATGTCATAGCGAGAGCGTCGAGGTCTTCGCCGAATTCGCACGGACCGAGCGAGAGGAAATGCTTGATCGTGGGAACACGCTCAGCGAGTTCACGCGCCCGATCAGTGAAATTGTCTGGATCAAAGACAAGCGCTTCGGCCCCACAGTCAGACAACACATACGCCTGGTCGTCGACCGAACCCATCGGGTGCAAAGGCGTCGAACGTGTGGCATTGATCTGGTTGGCCGCCATGTTGAACAGCACTTCTGGTCGATTCAGCGCGAGCACCGACAACTGCTTGCCCTGCGTCAAGCCTTTGGACGCGAGTGCCTGTGAATAGCGGCTAACCATCGCGCTCATTTCACGAGCGGTCATCTCACGCTGGCCGATGATGTTCACCGCCGGATTGTCCGGGGTGCGGTTCAGCGCGTTGATAATCAGATCAGCGGCATACACCGGTCGGTTGAGGTCAGCAGTGTCCCAAGAGGCATCAGTCATGACGGGGAATGTAGGCGACGACTCTTGCCGATGTCGGCCGAAACGAAATCAGCTTGCTCGATCGGCGCGTTCAACATGGGCCGACCCGTTCACAACATCCCGAGCAGCCCGTTCGAGTAACACCCGGAGCATGCGCAGATCCTCAGCAGACCAGTCCGCAAACGTTTCCGCGTTGATGTCATCGGCCGCGTGACGAAAGCGCTTCCAGGCATCGCGACCCTTCGAAGAAAGTTCGACAATTCCCGCTCGCCCATCGGTGGGATCCGACGCTCGAACGACGTACCCCTCGTCACTCAGTTCCTTGATCTCGCGACTGATCAATGGGGCCTCAAGGCCGGTGAGGCGCGCCAACGATGAAAGCCGGACCGGCCCCGACGACTGGAGTGTCCCCAGAATCGAAATCGCTGGCCGGGACAACATCACACCCGATCGCTCCGATCGGGCTCTCGATGCGACCCGCCCCGCGGAGATTCTGTTGATACGCGAAAGAGCCTGATCGAGTTTGCGAAGGTCATCCAAGCGGCTCACGGCGCGAACCGTAGCGCGATCACGGCCTTGATGTGACGGATGACACGTTTGAGGCCATCCGGAACGCCTCCGTCAATCGCCGACTACCGACCATCCCAGTAGGTGCCATCAAGCATCTGTTCGAGCAAACCGCGAAACATGATCACGTCATCAGGCTCGGCCGGCGCTTCCATCTGGCCGTATGCGACTCCACGAGTTGTCGTCCGTACCGACACCGTCGCGAATCGAAGAGCAGCGAAAACCTCGAACCACTCGAGGGCTTCAACCGAACGACCGCTCATCTCGGTATAGAGCGCAGCCATGTCTGCACGACGCATGAAGTTCGGAAGGCCAGGCATTCCATAGGTCACGGCCATGTTCTGGAAGAACGCATGCAAGAAGATCATCCACGCAAGGTCAACTTCAGCGGGGCCAAGACACGCCATCTCCCAATCAAGAACGGCCGTAGGCGTTGGCCCTTGCCAAAGCATGTTGCCAATACGCGCGTCACCCCAGTTGAGAACCGTTGGATTTACAAGCGTTGGTCGATTGGCCTCAAGCCATTCAAAGGTTCGTTCGATCAGCGGATAGTGGATGTCGCCACGAGCCCATTCGTAATACCCACGCTCGTGACCAAGGTGTTGATCGAGCGCCGACTCACCTTTATCGGGACGAGCAAGGAATGCGAGGTCAGTGTTATCGGGACGAAGTTCATGAAGGTCGACAAGGGTTTGAACAGCATTGCGCTGCATGAGTTCGCGCTCCTCGTCAGAAAGATCAATCACCCACCCACCAAAAACATACGGAGGCATGTCGGTTGGCGCTCCGCCAGGAAGTCGCTTCATGACGAGGAACGGAGTGTCAAGGACTGCGGGATCCAGTTCAACGTGGGTCACTTCGGGAACCGGAACATCGGTATTGGCGTGAACGACGTTCATCGCCTTGGCTTGAAGCTCGATGTCGTAACTCTCAAATACCGGAATCACATGAGGAAGCGGCGCCATACGCGCGACATATTGTGTAGTGACGCCATCGAGCGTTACGTCGAACAAACAACTCTCGCTCGACATGCCGTTATCTGGTGCAACCACATTGGTCACGATCGAACCTTGACCAAATGCGGTTTCGACCCAATCAGTAAGTCGCCCCGTCAGTTCTGATGGGTCACGACGCCACGGGGTTTCAGTGGCTTGGAATTCTTCTGCGTTGTCAGCCATGGCCGGACGATAGTCGCGTCAAACCACTCGTTGTCAGGCGCTAGTCGTCCACTCCGAGACCGCCGAGAAGTGCGATCAAACCGAATTCAAACACTGTGTCGTATGCAGCTGGATCCGCCAACGCAGCAACCAGCTCGCGGTCAACAAAATCGGCTGGCCACAGATCGGGATCGACTGTTCCGTGGCTGGCATTTCGTGCTGCAGCGCGATCCATGAGCACCGAGGAAATGACGTGCACCTGCAACGCCCGCAGCGTGAGAGCCGCCTCGGCGCCATGTTTGCCAACTGATGAAAGTTCGGTGGCCAGCGCTTGCTGGACGGGCAGAAACATCGCCGGCGATCGGTCACGCTCGTGAGCCAGGCCTACGAGATGCTGGCGTTCCAGAAGAGTTGATCGCAACTGACGGGCCAACGAAGCCATCCGCTCAACAGGAGTATCGCCTTCGGCACGGATGGTTTCCATCCGATCGAGAAGACGATCGACAAGGCCATCGAGGACTGCGTCTCGATTACCGACATGCCAATACACCGAGGTCACCGCGACGCCGAGATCGTCGGAGAGTCGACGCATGGTTAACGCGTCGACCCCGTGACGTTCCACGATGTTGCCGGCTACTTCAAGAATCTCGTCGGCAGTAACCGGTCGACCATCGCGGTCGACCGGTTCACTACGAACTCGAGATGCTGCGCTCACCTTTAACTACTGCGGGATGAGCGGGAAGTCGTGACCAGTCAGCCAGTGACGGCCAACTTCCTTGACCGGCGCCCAACGGTCGGTCAGGTCCTGCGCGGTACGACCTTCGCCAAGCTGACCGAGGTCGGTAGGCGTGGGGCCAACCTTTTCGGAAATCTTGCGCAGTGCATCCATATCGAAACTGAATGCATCACCAGCGCTAAGCCCGAGCATGACGCGGGACTCATCGATCGGAATGTCGAAGAAGGTCTTCTTCAACCATTCATGCGTGTTCGGCCAGGTGCCTTCGGGATGCGGGAAGTCCGTGCCCCAGAGCATGTTCTGAATTCCGATTTCGTAACGCTGACCCATTTCGCGACGCTTCACATTGGCGAGGCCGGTAAAGCAGTTGCGGTCGATGTACTCGCTTGGAAGCATCTCGACCTTGCCCGCAAATGCGCCGGCGCCGAGCTTTTCGGAACCCTTCTGTCCTGCCCACAGGCGATCCCAGAACCACAACAGTTGCGGCAACCACCAGCAACCGCCTTCAGTTGCACAGAACTTGAGATTTGGGTAGCGCTCAAACACGCCCGACCACAACATGAACCACATCGGACGCGCTGGCCACCAGGTGACCTCGGTGACATAGATGCCAAGAAGGTCGCCGTACTCTTCGCGCGGAGCCGAACCCGAGTGAGTAACAATCGGCATGTTGTATTCCTCGCACAAGGCCCAAATCGGGTCATAGCGACGATCGTGATACGGCGTCTGGTTGCACCAACGCGCCGGGATCATGATGGCTCCGAGGCCGTGCTCCTTCGCCCACTTAATTTCGGCAAGCGCGTCTTCAACCGGACCGGTGATCGGAACAAGCGCAACGCCACAGCGACGATCAGGGTTTGTCGAGCACAGGTCGGCAAGCCAACGGTTATGGGCCTTGGCACCGGCAAGACCAAGTTCGGGATCGAGATCGCCGGAAAGACCGAGACCAGCACCGAACGGAACGGCAGTGCGGCTTTCGACCGCGTCGGCATCGGGATACACAACCTCGGCAGCGACACCGTCGCCATCGAGAGTTTGATCACGCTTGATGGCATCCCAGCCACCAGCGAGTTCCTCGTCGTGTTCTTCGAACCACTTCTTGGCGTACTTGTCGTCGCGCACACCGAGTCGCGTCGATGCTTCGATCAGTTCCTTCTGCTCAAGAAGAAAGAGATCAAGTTGATCGTGATACTTCTTCTCGAGGTACGGGCGATAGTCATTCGTCGGCAAACCAGCATGGCTGTCTGCGGCGATGATCAGGTATGGATCGTTGTCAGCAAAATCTTCAGGCTTCATTGGTCTCCCCTATCTCAGTCAGTTGCGAACTCGTAACCTGCGAATGCAGGGCACATATTGGCGTCGGCCGGCAAAATACGCGGAGCAAGCCCAGCGAATACTTCGTCGACCTTCGGGCCGATCCGATCGGCGATTGGCCGCAAGAAGTTCAGATCGAAGCCGTACAACTTCGCCGCGTTCAGTGAAAGCATTTTCTCGACTTCTGCTTTCGGCACTCCACCGAATGCAAATGCAAGACACTCTTTTGAATACGGAGATGACGCTTCGCGATGGGGATAGTCGCTGCCCCACATGATTCGATCCACGCCAACACGGTCCCGGATCTGGACCTCGGCAGGACGAATAAAACTTGCGCCAATATGGCACTGACGGTTGAAGTACTCGCTTGGCTTCAGCGATAACTTGCCGACGACTTCAGAACCCCAAGCTTCCTCCTGCGATCCGCCTGAACCGCCCATGCGCTGGAAGAAATGATCGAGACGTGCGAGTTCTTCGGGAACCCATGCCGTTCCTTGCTCGGTGAATACCAACTGCAAATCGGCATAACGCTCGAGCACACCGCCGATGACCAACTGGTAGAACGCTCGATGCGCGTACCAAGACACTTCGAGCAGGAACGTGACCATACCTTCGGGTGAACCATCGGAAGGCGGCGCAGCAGAACCTGTGTGGTGGTTCAGTGGCATTCCCGTTTCGCTCACTGCCTTCCAGATGGGCTCGTAACACGCGTCGTGCAACTGCGGAAGGTCAACTCCGGGCGGTGTGCCTGGAAGCAGAACGCCACCGTGGAGACCGTTTTCGCGCGCCCATCGGATTTCTGCAGCCGAAGCTTCGGGATCGTAAAGGTTGATCTGAACCACACCTGCACGGCGGCCCGGAACGTCATTGCAAAAGTCGCGAAGCCACCGGTTATGCGCTTGGAGGCCTGCCCAGCGACGCTCTGCATCGAGCGGCGTAAGTGATGGCGGTTGCGCCGTGAGCGACGACTTTGGATAGAAGGGCGGAATCGTATTTGGGTAGAGAATTTCCGCCGCAAGGCCATCGGCCTCGACGTCGCGCTGACGACGAGCCGAATCCCAGTTTCGAGGACCAAGATCGCCAAGCAGATCCTCGTGCGGGTTTTCGTAGGCCGCAGCCCACTGATCAAAATCTTCGTGCCACTTCGATTCCAGATAGGGCCGGTAATCGGGGATGTCTCCCCCGGCATGCCCATCGGCCGAAATGACGATGTACCGCTCGTCGCTGCTCAACGTTGCCCCCTGAATTCCACGCCGGTCATCGGCATGAGTGACTGCAGTCACCGTATCGCTGTTACAGAGACGGGGCAATGTCGAGAGGCAGATTTTCCTGACCTGGTCAGCGGGATTTTGGAAGCCCCAAATGACGCTCGGCGATGTTGTTTCGGTTGATCTCGGTCGTGCCGCCGTAGATCGACATCACCGGGGAGTGGCGGGCGTCGTACTCAACAAATCCCTCGCCCGCAGCGCCCTCTTCATGGAACTGAAGGAGCCCGGCGGGACCAGCGGTGGCTTGGGTCCACCGCGACGCTCGCTGGTACGCCTCGACCGCAAACACTTTGGTCATTGAACCTTCAAGGCCGGGCATGCCGCCCGAAGCAGCGATCCATGCTGAACGCATGGTCAACAGCGTGGCGACCTGCATATCGATGATCGAGCGCGCCATGCGTTCACGAGTAGTGGGTTCGTCGAATACCCCATTGGCAACTGCCCATTCGTGGAAATGACGAAGCAGCGGAACACCTGCGTTCGTTCCGCCCATAACCCCGCGTTCAAAAGCGAGAACGGTGGTCATCGTTCGCCAACCGCCGTTTTCGTCGCCAAGAACTGCATCGTCGCCAACGCGTACATCGTCGTACCAGGTGGCATTGGTGATTTCGGTGCCGAGAGTGTGCACGGGCTCGACGGTGATGCCGGGGGTGTTCATCGGGAGGATGAACATCGTGAGGCCCTTGTGCTTCGGGAGATCGAGATCGGTGCGAGTCAGAAGGATGAGCCATTCGGCGACCTGCGCAAGGGTGGTCCACATTTTTGAACCGTTAATTACCCATTCATCACCGTCTTTGATGGCGCGAGTTTTGATTGATGCAACGTCTGAACCGAAGTCGGCTTCGGAATAACCCATGCACACCAGCGCTTCGCCGGAAATGATCGAAGGGATAATGCGTTCCTTCTGTTCATCGGTGCCGAGTTTGTTGACGACGGCAGCGATCATGAGTGCAACGGCAAGACCGTCGTAAGGCGCTCCGGCTTTTTCGAGTTCGTTGAACATCACATACATCTCGATGGGATCGCCCTTGCCGAGACCAGGGCAGGCCCGTTCAAGGATGCCGCGTCGTCCGAGTTCGAGATTGAGTTCCGGCGCATCAAACACACCCGTCGTGTGCATGCGATCGGCAATTTCCGGAGTTACGAATTCGCGAATGATGCTGCGAATTTCATCGCGGAATTCCACAACTTCTGAAGAGAGTGCGAAATCCATGTCAGCCCTCCACGGTTCCGAAAAGACGATCGGCGAGCGACAGTCCGACGCTTGTCGAGTCACCAAGAATCAGCGACCAACCTCGAGCCCGTCGGTAATACATCTGAATGTCGTATTCCTCGGCGAATCCATAACCGCCGTGGTAGTGCAAGCTTCGATCGGTAGCCATTACCGCACCGTCAGCTGCAAAGAGAAACGCCATCGTGGCGAGAGTCGAACCATCGGTGATCTCGTTGTTGGCCCAGTCGATAAGACCGTCGGTGACATTGTCGAGTGCCCACGCTGCTTTGTGCGTGAGAAGTCGTCCGCCATCGATTGCGACTGGAAGATCGGCAAGACCATGCTGCACGGCCTGGAAGGAACCAACCGGCACACCGAACTGTGTGCGTTCCTTTACATAGGCGACGCCGAGTTCCTTTGCCGCCTCGGCGATGCCAACGAGGGCAGCGGCAGTTAGCAACTTCCATCGATTGAGCACGACTTCAAAGAGCGAGGCCGGCCCGAGAACCGTGCGAGAACCTTCACGAGCCGAACGATCGGCAAGGGGCATCGAGCCATGGTTGCGGGGTCCGGACATAGGTGGCGTCGAACGCACAACAACGGTCTCGTCACCGTCGACACCAATGACGACATCTGCAACTGCGCCAGCAGGCACCAACGACCAGATGCCATTGGCGTCAGCCGGGCGAACAGCGACGGCCGCAATTACTTCGCCGGCGACAAGGTCGGCGTCGGAGAGAACGCTGAGAGCGGCGAGGTGATCAATCAGCGGGATCGGAGCGATCGAGCGACCGACGGTTTCGGCGACAACCACGAGATCACCGAGCGATGCACCGCCACCGCCGATCTCGACTGCGCATCCCATTCCGGGAGCGCCAAGTTCAATCACCTTGTTCCAGAGTTCGCGATCAAACCCAAGTGGTTCTGCAGCGCGAGCCACCGCAGGCGGGGCTTCATTACTGAAGAACCCGTTAAACAGTTCGGCAATGGATTCTTGGTCGGGACTGAGGCCCAGATCAACACTCATACTTCTGCAGCTCCGGCGGTCGCGGCTTCTTTGGCCCAGCGATAGTCGGCCTTACCCGAAGGCGACCGCTTCACCTGATCAACATAGGTGATCGCTCGCGGCACTTTGTAACCGGCAATGAAATTACGACAGTGGGCAGACAATTCCTCGAGTGTCGGATTCGTACCTTCACGAGGTTGCACGACAGCTACAACTCGTTCGCCCCAACGATCGTCGGGCAGTCCAACAACAAGTGCGTCGTAGACCTCCGGGTGTTCCTTTAAGGCTTCCTCAACCTCTTCGGGATAGACCTTTTCGCCACCGGTATTGATGCACTGTGAGCCACGACCAAGCAGCGTCACGATTCCATCGGCATCAACAGATGCAGAGTCGCCCGGAATGGACCAGCGCTTGCCGGTGGCATCGGTTGGGAATGTCTTCGCTGTCTTTTCTTCGTCTTTGTAATAACCCATCGGAATGTAACCAGATCGGGCGAGTTGACCGATCTTTTCCGAGCCAGCCGGGATCGGAATCATGTTCTCGTCGAGCACCTGAAGCCCATCGGAAACGTGGAACCGTCGAGCGCCACCTTCGGCCGACATGCCGCCCGCTCCGGTTTCAGATGCTCCGTAACTGTCCATAACCATGATGTGCGGCAACGCATCTTTGAGTGCTTGCTGAACAGCTGGAGAGAAGACGCCACCGCCGGAACCGATGCGGAACACGCCGGAAAGGTCCCATGAACGTTTCCCATCGACCAAAGCATCGGCGAGGGGACGACCCATGGCATCGCCAACCAACGTGAGGCCCATGCACTTTTCGCGCTCAGCGATTGACCAGATTTCGTGCGCATCAAACCCATGACCGGTGTACAACACAACAGGCCCGCCGGCGAACAACATGTTGCACATTCCCCATTGCGCGGCACCATGCATAAGTGGGGCGATGATGAGGCTCGGCAGGGCAAAGTCCGCGGGAAGCGAACGCTCACCAATTTCTTCAGGCGAAGTGATTCGGGCACCAAGCGCGCTGCTGAGCGCGGCGAAGAAGATGTCTTCGTGGCGCCACATCACGCCCTTGGGCATTCCGGTAGTTCCGCCTGTGTAAAGGAAGTACAGGTCGTCGCCAGTACGCCCATTCGTGAATGTTTCGGCGGATTGCGCGTTGACAAGTTCGTCGTAGGACTGCGCCCATGGCGTGGGATGGTCGGAACCATCTTCCATCACGACAAACGCGCGAACCTTTGTGAGCTTCGAACGAATTTCATCGATAACCGGCGCGAATCCGCGTTCGAAGATAACAACTTCGCTGTCTGAGTTATCGAACAAGTACTCAAGTTCGTGAGCGACATAGCGGTAGTTCACATTGATCGGAACCACGCGCGCCTTGAATGAGCCAAAGAACAACTCGGCCCACTCAACTCGATTCCACGAATACACGGCGATCTTTGAGCCGGGTTCACAACCCAACCCGATCAACATCTGGGCTACCTGATTGGTGCGTTTGTCGAACTCACCAAAGGTGTAACGAGTTGTGCCACCGACAATCGCCAGACGATCAGGGTTTGCAGCAGCGACGAGTTCGATTAGATCGCCGAGGTTGTACGAGGACATCAAGACTCCAAGTAATGGTGGTAGGGGGGAAACCAAAAACGGGGAAGCGCAGTAAAACTCAGACTCACCCGTTCACGAGTTCCGCAGCCTGACGAAGCGCCTCTGGGTTCCTTGCAGAAATCAGAAGTTCCGTAATGGGCGAGTTGCGCCAGTGCTCGAGTCGTTCCTTGATGCGCGACGCAGGGCCTACGAGAGAGATCTCATCGGCGAAGTCATCTGGAACAGCAGCGATCGCTTCTTCGCGCTTGCCGGCGAAGAAAAGGTCTTGGATCTTGTAGGCCTCTTCTTCGAATCCCATGCGAGCCATGAGTTTCGTGTGGTAGTTCTGGCCCTTGGCCCCCATGCCGCCTATGTAGAAGCCAAGTGTGGCTTTGACTGGCCAAAGGCCTGTCGCTACATCGTCGGTCACGTTGAAGGTAACGAGCGAACTAATTCCGAATCCTTCTTTGGCCGCTGCGAGTTGGTCAGCGTAGACATCCTGGCGGAATGGCGAGTAGTAGAGCGGAAGCCAACCATCAGCAATCTCGGCGGTTTGCGTGACGTTCTTCGGCCCTTCGGCGCCGAGATAAATCGGAATCTCAGAACGCAATGGGTGCGTCATGATCTTCAAAGGTTTGCCGAGCCCAACTGAACCTTCGCCCCGGTACGGCATCGGATAAAACTCGCCATCGTTCTCGAGCGGTCCTTCGCGAAGCAACGCCTTGCGAACGATGTCGATGTATTCACGAGTACGCGCGAGAGGTTTATTTGAAGGACGGCCATACCAGCCTTCAACAACCTGAGGGCCAGACACGCCAAGACCAAGAATGACGCGACCGTTCGAAAGATGATCGAGGGTCATCGCTGCCATCGCCGTGGCCACTGGGGTGCGGGCCGACAACTGTACGACGCCTGTTCCGAGCTTGATCGTGGAGGTGTGTGCAGCAAGCCACGTAAGCGGCGTGAACGCATCTGAACCCCAAGATTCCGCGGTCCATACCGAATTAAAACCAACCTTCTCAGCTTCCTGAGTGATCTCGACGAAATCCTTGGGAGGTTGAGCGGGCCAGTAGCCCCATACAAGTCCGATTTTCATATTGCACCTTTCGAGACGCGCCTGCGTCGATCAGAAAAAGAGGAAGAGGTCAGTCGCTGAGGTCAGGAACCCACACAGCGCCGTTGATGTGGCTGCCGCCATCGGCGAACAACGTGTTGCCAGTGATGTACGAAGAGTCATCACTAGCTAGGAAGAACGCAACCGGAGCGATTTCCGTTTCAGGATCGCCCAGATGACCCATCGGGTTTGCCGCTTCAGATTCTGCGGCGACCTGCGGCGCCATTTGTTCGAACATTCGGAACGCGGTGGTTTTTGCTCCTGGGCAGATCACATTCGCAGTGATGCCGAAGCTTGCCCATTCGCGAGCCGCAGTTCGAGTGATCGAACGCAGCGCTTCCTTGGTCGAGTTGTAATGAACGCTACCCATATGTGCATTTACGCCGTTGAGCGAACAAATGTTGATGATGCGCCCTTTGCCTTGCGCACGCATATGAGGGAACGACTCTTTCATCGCCCACAGCGGTCCCATGACATTCATGTGCCACGCGTGGTCCATCGCGTCATCGGGCATCTTGTCGACACGTTGAAGTCCAGCCTGATCGCCACCCCAAGCGTTGTTCACAAGGATGTCGACGGTGCCCCAGCGCGCAACTGCTTCTTGCACCATGCGACGATTGTCTTCTTCTTTGGTCGCATCTGTATGAAGGAAGAACGCTTCGACGCCAAAATCATCTTGAAGTTCTTGAGCCACCGTCGGACCGGTTTCTTCGTTGATCTCGGCGATAACAACTCGGGCACCCTCTTGAGCAAAGCGACGAGCGATCCCGCGACCAATCCCATCTCCTGCACCGGTAATTACCGCGACACGATCGAGCAGTCGTTTGTCGGACATTGCTTCCCCCTGTGTGGATGGCGTGAAGAGAATCGCAGGCTAGTAGCGGCGTTCGGCCCGAACTACATCCACTGACCGGCGTTGACGTCAATGGCCTGGCCCGTCACCGGACGGGCGAGATCACTCGCCAACCACACGATCGTTCCCGAGATTTCCGCTTCGGTGGGAATCGAACCAAGCGCGGTGGTCGAGGCGAGATCAGCTTCGACCTCCTCCACCGATACTCCCCGCTCCTCGGCCTGACGCTGAATCCAAGCATCGACCGCAGCACCACGGATGTATCCGGGCAGCACCATGTTCACCCTGATTCCGTCACGCCCCAGTTCGGTGGAGAGCGTTCGGGTTGCCTGCAAAAGGGCAGCCTTCGAAATCGCGTAGGGCCCCTGATTCGGCTTCACCTCACGCACTGCCATCGTCCCGACCATCACGATGCTGCCTTCGCCCTGGCGCTTCATCGGCTCGATCGCCGCTTTCGTCATAGTGAGCGAACCAAAAAGGTTCGTATCCATTGATCGGCGCCAGATGTCGTCTTCGTTTGCGGAGAACGTGTCGGCAAAGAGATTGCCGCTACCCCCCAAGAAGGCGTTGTTCACCAACGTGTCGAGGCGCCCGAGTTCGGCCACCGTCTGTTCCACAAGGGCGTGGCAGTCGTCCGCCGACGTGATGTCGGTCGGGCGCCAAGTAACCCGGCGGCCCATTCCCTCGATCTCCGCAGCAACCGCCGCGAGCGTTTCGGAGTTACGGGCGCCAAGCGAAATATCGGCACCGTGACGCGCGAGTTCTATCGCCGCGACCCGACCGAGGCCAGGGCCAGCGCCGGACACGAGCGCAACCCGGCCCGAAAGCAGGCCGGGTTTACTCTGCAGCTCAGCCATCAATCGCTATTTCGTAATGCCGTAGTACTTGTCGAGCTTGTAGAGCTCAATCGCGTTTCCACGGAAGAAGCGATGCGCCTCAAAGTCGTTAAAGCCAGCCTTGGCCGCCATACGTTCTGCAACCTCTTTGGTGTGAGGGAACGTCGAGTCAGCATGTGGGTAGTCGACTTCGAATGTCAGTCGATCGATACCGATGACATCACGATTCGCCATTGCTGTTTCGTCGTCGAACACGCAGTACCAAACGTTCTGCTTCATGTAGGTCGAGGGCGGGACGGTCAGGTTCGAACCAAATCCTGTTGTGTCGAGAAGGCGCTCTTCCCACAATTTGTCTGCACGCTCAAGAATGTAGGGAAGCCATCCGGCTTGTCCTTCCGAGTACGCAACGCGCAGATCGGGGAACCGTTCGAAGACACCACCAAAGACGTAGTCGAGAACGGAACCCATCGCGTTTTGGAAGGTCAACACCGAAGAAATAATGAATGGTGCGTCGGGAGCAGTCGAAGGCATCTTTGACGATGAACCAATGTGCATGTTGACGACGGTGTCGGTTTCTACACACGCAGCGAACATCGGATCCCAATAGCCTGAATGAACGGATGGCAAACCGAGCGGAACGGGACTTTCGCTAAAGGTGATGCTGTGGCTGCCCTTCGCAGCACAACGATGAATTTCCTTTGCGGCGAGTTCGACATCCCACAGCGGAACAATCGTCATCGGAATAAGTCGGCCATAACCCGCGCCTGCGCACCATTCGTCGATCATCCAGTCGTTGTAGACGGTGATGCACGCCATCGCGAGTTCTTTGTCTTCACGTTCCAAAAATGTCTGGCCGCAAAATCGCGGAAGGATATTCGGGAAACAAATGGATGCCTCGACATGATTGGCGTCCATATCAGCAAGGCGGGCGGTTTGGTCGTAACAACCCGGAAGGATGTCATCGAACGTGCATGGCTCGTTCTGCACAACCTCTGCGCCGACGGCGGCTGAAAGGCGAGTGAACGGGTAGACGAGATCGTCGTAATACCAAACGTCGCAATCGACGCCGTCGTCTTCGCTGACTTCGAAGGAGAACACTCCCCCGATGATCCCCATCTTCACCTTCTTGCGAAGGACACGTGGGCCCCGCTCGCGGTACTTCTCAGGCAGGCGCGACGACCACAGATCGGGGGGCTCAACAACATGATCATCGACCGAGATAATGCGGGGGATTTCCATGGTGGCCTCCTGGGCGTCGCCCGGCACTCGCCGGGAATCTGACGGATCGTCAGTTTGTCACGATCGCAACCAGGGCGCCGAACTCAACGCCCAGGGTCTAGGCCAGCGTGAATTCCCCGGGATCACCGATGATCACCGAGAGTCCGACGGGGTCCGAGTCCATGAACGTTTGACCGACCGCATGATCGTGACTCTGAACGACCGTGCGGACCTCGTCGACCTGAACCAGTGCGACTGTCGTTAGATCTCCTTCGCGACCCGGAACCACTGTGGCGCCGATGACAACCCCGGCCCCGCTGAGGTTGGGGTCCACCAGTCGCCGCTCCGTTACTCGTTCAGCTTCTTCGCTGACATCGAGCGACACAAACGGAACTCGTGGTTCGCGGTTCGACCAGACCGTGACTGCTGGTTTTGTGAGCAGTCCGCTCACTGCACTTGTCAGCCCAAACGTTGCATCGGGCGAGTCCTGCAAGCGACGCACCATCGCCGCCGCCCCTTGCAGCACATAGTTGTTGAAAGGACCACCACCAAATGTCATTCCGCCAGTGAGGGTGAGTTCACGATCGATTGAGAAACCGATCTCTCGAGCTTGTACTTCGACTGCTGCTGGGAAACAGCTGTAGAGATCGACAGGTCCGATTTCGTCGATAGTGACGGCGGATGACTCGAGCGCAGTTTTGGCGACAACCTGCGATGCAGGCCAGCGATAGACATCGGCGCGTTCGGGAAGCGGAATCACTGCATTCGACTCGACCATCGCCAGCGGAAACACCCAAGTCGACTCGTCGAGGCCAAGACGCGTCGCCGTTTCTACGGTGGTGAAAATCAGTGCTGCAGCCTGATCGACATTCCACTGCGAGATAAGCCATTTCGGATAGGGCGCAGCAATCATCCGATTCGTTTCAGATTCAAAGGCAATCTCGTCTGACGTCATTGCCCGGTCATCCCAGCCTGCGGGTGCATGCGCGGCGATCTCAGCGAACCGAGCCCAAAGATTTCCAAGTTCGCGCTGATGAGCTCGGTTTGAGCGACCAAGATGATGGCGAAGCGAAGATTCGATAATTGCGTATTGATGTGCAGCAGTCGTGAGGTTGCGATCGATTTCGATCTGCGAAATCACCATCTCTTTCGGAGCGATGACTTCGTCGGGTTCAGACGAACAAGCAAGTGCCGGCGCGTCGGGAACCGTGCTTCCAGACTTTCCGGCGATTACTCCGGACCAGCGGTTTTCTCCGCCTACGACAATGGCAACGTCAACGGCTCCCGAGCGAACATCGATCGCTGCTCGGGCCAGCAACGACTGCTGCAGAACACCAAGTTCACTTCTGACACTTCGGGCGTTCGGTGCACCGATTTCAGCGGCGATGGCTCGACCGGGATCGCTTTCCGCCCAGGTTCCATGAGGAACGAAGACCGCTCCCGTCAACGCGCCTAATGACTCTGCCGCACCAGTCGATTCCAATGCTGTTTGAACAGCTTCGATCATGAGGTCGGTTGCAGACGTCACCACAAACCCAGGTCCATCGCGATGCACAACTTCCGCAGCGCTAATAACTAT
>CAESAL010000002.1_pt1 | contig 54940 bp, 57 predicted proteins | sample 7263561 | NCBI WGS metagenome assembly CAESAL01 (sample SAMEA6814029, study PRJEB35770) | freshwater metagenome | biome: Freshwater; feature: Freshwater reservoir; material: water | place: Czech Republic | collected 2016-04-20 | depth 30m m | reverse complement strand
GCAGCGGTCGGCACGGGAGGAATCGATGTGTCGCCCTGTTCGGCGTAGTACTCGGCCCACGCTTCTTGAGCTTCTGTTGACTCGCCACCGATGTAGTTGCCCTCGGTGTCATAGGCATGATCACCGAAGTGCTCCTGGTACTCGGCAGCAACAACGCCACCTTCAGCAGCCTGCTTGATTGAGAGGCTGATACGGCGACGCTGAAGATCGAGATCGATGATCTTGACCCAGAGTTCTTCGCCAGGAGTAACAACCTGCTCGGGAAGATCGACATGATGGGCCGACATTTCCGAAATGTGCACGAGTCCTTCGATGCCATCGCCAACCTGCACGAATGAACCGAACGGCACCAGCTTTGTGACACGGCCGTAAACAAGTTCGCCAACCTGATGGGCGGTGGCGAATTCCTGCCACGGGTCTTGCTGGGTGGCCTTGAGCGAAAGGCTGATGCGCTCGCGGTCAAGATCGACTTCGAGGACCTGCACGTCGATTTCGTCGCCCACCTGCACGACGGAACCGGGATGGTCAACATGCTTCCACGACAGCTCGGAAACGTGGACGAGGCCGTCCATGCCGCCGAGGTCGACGAATGCACCAAAGTTCACGACTGAAGACACAACACCGCGACGGTTTTCGCCGGGCTTCAGGTTGGCGAGGAAATCCTCACGCTGTTCCTTCTGAGTTTCTTCGAGCCATCCACGACGTGAAAGCACAACGTTGTTGCGATTTTTGTCGAGTTCGATGATCTTGGCATCGAGGGTGCGGCCGACATACGGCGCAAGGTCGCGGACACGACGCAACTCGACGAGTGATGCGGGAAGAAAGCCGCGGAGACCGATGTCGATGATGAGACCACCCTTGACGACCTCGATGACTGGGCCGCTGACAACGCCGTCTTCTTCTTTGATCTTTTCGATTGTTCCCCAGGCACGCTCGTACTGCGCGCGCTTCTTGGAAAGAACGAGACGACCTTCTTTGTCTTCCTTCTGCAGAACGAGTGCCTCGATGACCTCGCCCATTGAAACGATCTCGGAAGGGTCGACATCGTTGCGAATGGAAAGTTCGCGAGAAGGGATGACGCCTTCAGACTTATAACCAATGTCGAGAAGAACTTCGTCGCGGTCAACCTTGACCACGGTGCCTTGGACGATCTGTCCGTCTTCAACCTGAACCATTGATGCGGTATATGCATCATCAAGCGACAGTCCACCAAGATCGTCTTCGATTACCTGACGCGGAACGTACGTGCCGTCAGCGGCGAAACTTCCCATGCCTGCTGGTGCTTCAGCGACAGCGACGGCGGCGGCCGGAGTGGCCTCTTCGGTGGTGGACTGCTCGGACACAGGTTTCTCTCTTCGATGGACAGGAAGTAGGGGATAGGAAATCTCCCGCGCAGGCGCATGGGAGAAGGGCAAGGCTAGACCTCTGTCCACAGGCCCCGCCAGCCCGCAAATGGACCATCAGCCCATCGGTCGGGTGGCCACCAGCAAAAACTCGGGTCGGTTGATCTCCGGCGTGCGACGGGCATAGTCCCCCGGCGTCACTGACCACACGGCATCGGTCTGCAATCCGGCCCTCGATGCCAGTAACCGCAGTTCTCTCGGGGTGAAGCAGGTCGTCCACAGGTCCTTGAGGCTTTCGGTCCCATCGGGGGCCTTCAGGGGCGCCAACTCGTGGTTGACCCCGGCATCGGCATCGAACGAATCGGTGTCTTCCAGCCAGTTCACTTGGAAATAGGAAGAAAAGGCGGACACGGCAATACGGCCTCCGGGGGCGAGGGCCCGTGCCATGCCATCGAGTACGGCTCCATCGGGGTCGGGCCCAGCGGCGGCCGCTCCCCCGGCTAATCCAAATGCTCCCTGACACAGCGAAATCACCGCATCGAACTCGCCATCGAATGGGAGGGACCGGGCATCGAGTCGCTCAAATGTCGCGAGGGCCGGCGAATCCTGACGCGCGAGGTCGATGAAGGTCTGCGAGATGTCGACGCCGTGCACGGCAATACCAAGTTCGGCCAGCGCATAGGAATGGCGACCGGGACCACACCCAACATCAAGCACTCGCATTCCGGGTTTGAGTTCCAGCTCATCGACAAGGAACGCGACTTCATTCGCCGTTCCCATCGTGAATGAGTAACGCAAATACGACGAACCAAGGTGATCGGCGATGCCTTCGAACCAATGACCTTCGCCGGACTCGGTCACATCAGCCTTTCGCTGCTGCCCAAGAGTCGCCATGGGAGAGATGGACTTCGAGAGGAACTCGAAGATCGAACGCACCGGACATCGCCTCGAGAACGATCGCTGTAACCGCGTCGAGGTCAGCGGGCGGAACTTCACAGATGACTTCGTCGTGCACCTGCAAGATGAGTCGACTTGTTGAACCCGCCGCATTGAGGGCTTGATCAAGTCGAATAAGCGCGACCTTGAAGATGTCAGCGGCGAGGCCTTGGATTCCGGCATTCATCGCTTGGCGCTCGCCAGCTTGTCGAATTCGGAAGTTGTCTGATGCAAGCTCTGGGATCTGGCGGCGACGCCCAAACAACGTTTCGGTGTAACCGCGCTCGCGCGCTTCGGCGATCGTCTTATCCATGTAGTCGTGCACCGCAGGGAACGCAACGAAATACGCGTCGAGGATTTGCTGCGCTTCACCGATGGGGACACTCAACCGTTGCGCGAGACCAAAGGCTTCCATCCCGTAAGCGAGCCCGTAACTAACCATCTTGGCTTTCGACCGTTGTTCGATCGTGACTGAGTCGGGGTCGACATCGAAAACGCGCGCCGCTGTGGCGTTATGAATATCTTCGCCGGATTCGAATGCCCCGATCAGACCTGGATCTTCTGCGAGGTGGGCGATACAACGAAGTTCGATCTGGTTGTAATCAGCGATCAGTAACGTGTAGCCCTTTGCCGGCACGAACGCTTTCCGGAATTCGCGACCGAGTTCACTACGTACGGGGATGTTGTGGAGATTCGGCGCATCAGAACTAAGGCGACCGGTCCGAGCGACAGTTTGATTAAACGTCGCGTGAATTCGACCATCGGGTGCGATCTCAGCGAGAAGTCCTTCGCCATAAGTTGACCGCAGCTTCTCGACCTCGCGATAGGCCAACAAGTGCTCGATGATTGGGTGCTCACCGAGAAGTTTCTCGAGTGTCGCTGCATCAGTGGAGAAACCCGTTTTGGTTTTCTTTTGCGGAGTTAGTTCAAGTTTCTCGAACAAGATTTCGCGCAATTTGATCGTGGAGTTCACGTTGAACTCCTCGCCAGCATCTGTCCAGATCAATGCTCGAAGTTCATCGCAGCGTTCGACGAGCGAATCGCGCAACCGTCGGAGTTCGCCTTCGTCGACACCGACGCCGAGTATCTCCATTTGAGCGAGAACTCGAACTAACGGAACTTCGATGTCGGCATTGAGATCTAAAAGCCCCCGGGATTGCAGCGATTCACGCACGGGAACGACAAGGGCATCAACGCCAAGTGCACGACGAGCCGAACGCTGCGCAACGACAGAAACATCGGCGCCACCAAAATCGAGTTGCCCTTCGCCCTGATCATCGTCCTCGGGAAGTCGGGCATCGGCGTAACGGTCAAGCAAAGGTTCGAGCGAATACTTCGTTTCGGCGGGATCAAGGAGATACGCCGCGATCATCGTGTCGAGGGAAAGCGACCGAAGATCGATCCCGCAATCATTGAGGCCACGCATGAGTGCTTTGGCATCGTGCGCCACAAGCGGTCGGCCGCCTTCGGAGAACAATGCTGAAGCAGCAGCAGAAACATTGGAATCCTTCAACGCCTCGGCCGGAATCCATACGACATCGCCCGAAGAAGCGTCACGAACAAGCGCCACACCTTCAAACGAGGATCGCCCTTCGTCGCCCAGCCATCCCCCGGCAGCAGCCAGCGGTTCCGTGGAACTCGCCAGCGCGTCGAAAAGAGCGACGAGTTCTTTCTGATTGATGACGTCGGTGCGTTCCGCTTCGAGGACCCGCGCCCCACCCGCTTCGGTCGCGTCAGAAGCCACGCCAAGGACATCCACCAATCGATCGAATAACTGACGGAACTCAAGAAAGTCAAACAGCTGACGAACTTCGGCCAAGTCGAAGTCGCCAATCTGGAGATCATCGGGATCGGCAGTTACGGGTGCGTCATGCCGCAACTTCATGAGCTCGATGTTCATTCGAGCCTTGTCCTCGTTCTCGGCCAAGTTCTGCCGAAGTTTCGGTGTGAGCTCGTCGAGGTGTTCATAGATGCCGTCGATACCGCCGTACTGATTGATCAGTTTCGCAGCGGTCTTCTCGCCCACGCCGGGAACGCCAGGGAGATTGTCCGAAGGATCGCCGCGCAACGCGGCGTAATGCACATAATCGGTCGGCTTTACGCCCGTGCGCTCGAAAATGCCTGCTTCGTCATACAACGCGTAATCAGAAACACCGCGCTTGTTATACAGAACTTTGATGTGCGGATCGTGCACAAGTTGATAGCTGTCGCGATCGCCGGTGACGATAATGACATTGTCGCCGCGGGCTTCAGCCGCTGTCGCCAGCGTGGCGATGATGTCGTCGGCTTCAAACCCCACAAGGTCGAGCACAGGGACATGCAGGACCTCGACGACCTCGCGAACAATGCCCATCTGCTGACGAAGTAGATCGGGTGTCGCATCGCGATTGCCCTTGTACGTCGAAAGGGCTTCGTGTCGGAACGTTGGCTCGGAACGATCGAACACCACAGCAAGGTGATCGGGCTTCTGGTCGCGCAAAAGGTTGACGAGCATCGAAGTGAACCCAAACACCGCATTCGTGACCTGACCGGATGCGGTCGCCATATCGGTCGGCAACGCGAAGAACGCTCGGTATGTGAGCGAGTTTCCGTCGATAAGCATGAGCGTGGTCATGGATTCTCCGGTTTCAGTGTTCCGTCGATGAGTCCATCGGCGACGGCGCGCATTGTGGTGCGGTCTCGCATCGCAGTTTTCTGCACGAATGCAAATGCGTCGGCCTCGGTCAGACCATGGGCATCCATAAGGATGCCCTTCGCTCGGTCGACAACTTTGCGAGTCTCGAGTTGTTCTTCAAGAGACTTCGTTTGCTCCGTAAGTGCTCGCAGCTCGCGGAACCGACCCACTGCGAGTTCAATCGCCGGCACTAGGTCGCTTCGCTGAAAAGGTTTCACCAGATATGCGAGCGCACCAGAATCACGGGCTTGCTCAATCAAGTCACGCTGACTGAATGCGGTGAGCACCAAAACCGCACATAACTGATCTGCGGTGATCTGGCGAGCAGCAGTGAGTCCATCGATGCCTGGCATCTTGATATCGAGGATGGCGATTTCGGGTTGGAGCTCGCGAACCAACGCAACGGCTTCGTCGCCACGTCCAGTTTCGCCAACGACCTCGTATCCCTCTTCTTCGAGGGTTTCTTTGAGGTCGAGTCGGATGATCGCCTCGTCTTCGGCGATAACGACACGGGTCGGCAACGTTGCAGCCCCTTGAGAGTGGAGGTCCGACCGAGTACGGACCGTCTCGGGATCGTACCGGCTCAGGCGATCACGTCGTTGAGCCGGTCGAGCAATTCGTCCTGCTGCTGCTCAAGGCGTCCGATGTCGGTGACAACTTCATTGCGGTGGCGACCCATCGCGTTGGCATGACGAGCGGCGACTCGATGCTCACGCTCGGCGAGGGGCGTTTCAGAGACCAGCGATCGAAGCCGGGCATCATCGGCCTCATCGGCGAAATGAGCGAATTGTTCATCGACGACGGCCAATTCGTTTCGGAGGTCCCGAAGCTGCGCACCGATCTCGATGAGCCGCTTCTCCAACATGGCCCGGGTCATGGCGGCGAAGTGTAGGACCGGACCGGCAGGCAGGCACGGCGGCCCAGTAGGACAGAGCGCGAAAAGGGGCTCCGGACAGTTGGTAGCGTGGCGCTCGCACCACTGCGGCGGTGCTGGAATTGGCATACAGGGCGGGCTCAAACCCCGCTGCCCTTCGGGGCTTGAGGGTTCGAGTCCCTCCCGCCGCACAAGATCCCCTCTCGGCCCCTCTGGTCAAGAGAAGATGAAACCGAAGTGACCGCCTCCGGGTCAGAGCACTACCGCACTGTCCCACCAGCGAAAGCCGCCACCGCCACGATGATCGTCTTCACTTTCCCCGGCCAGGGATCCCAGAAGCCCGGCATGGGAGACGCGTGGCGCGACCACCCCTCGTGGGAATTGGTCGCCGAAGCATCAAGCGTCCTCGGTCGCGATCTCGAGCATCTCCTTTTACACACTGAAGCCGAAGAACTCACACGAACCGACAATGCACAGTTGTCGACGTTCCTCACAAGCTTGATCGTTCTCGATGCCGTTGAACGTCTGGGCGTAGAACCAGCTGCGGCGGCTGGACACAGTCTTGGCGAATACACGGCGCTCGTCGCATCAGGCGCACTGGCTTTCGACGAAGGGCTCACACTCGTTGCCGAACGTGGTGCCGCAATGCTCGAAGCCACCACGGCGCGCATTGGCACGATGGCCGCAGTTCTCGGTCTCGACGACGACGATGTCGAGGCCGCTTGCGCTCGCGTCGATGGTGATGTCTGGGTCGCCAACTACAACGCTCCTGGCCAAGTTGTTATTGCCGGAGATCCCGACGCCGTCTCTCGGGCGTCGGAAATTGCCAAAGAACTCGGCGCCAAGAAGGTCATGTCAATGGCCGTGAGCGGCGCGTTCCATACGCCGTTTATGGCTCCAGCTCGCGATCGCCTCCGCAGCGCGATCGGAACCGCTGATCTTCGCGATGCAGATCTCCCTGTCTATGCAAATGTCGACGCCCGAGCGCACGTGGGCACTGAGTGGACCGACCTCCTGAACGCACAGTTGTGCAGCCCTGTCCGCTGGCGCCAGATCTTGCACAACTTGGGCGATAACGGGGCCACGGTCTTTGTCGAACTTGGACCCGGCAACGTCCTCACCGGAATGGCCAAACGCACCGTCACGGGCACCACCACCCTTTCGGTCTCAACACCTGACGATCTCGACAAACTCCTCACAGCCCTCGCGTCCCCTTCGGAAAGCGTCGCTGTCCACGAAGGCGAACATCTCTTCGCTACCGAACGCATGGTGGTGAGTCCCGCTGCCGGCGTGTTCACTCCTGCCGCCGAACTTGCACCAGGTTTCGAACTCACGCCCGGCACAGTGTTGGGCATGGTCGGAGATCATGAGGTTCGTTCACCATTTGCGGGCATCCTTGTGGGCGTGCTGGCCGTTGACGGCGAGCGAGTGACAACAAGTCAACCCATTGCTTGGTTGCGCACCGCGTGATCGCCACCACCATGAGGATCCGATGACTACTTCGACCCAACGCGGCGCAACAATCATCGGATGGGGAACGGCACTTCCTGACCTCGTTGTCACCAATGCCGATTTCGAGGCGCGGCTCGACACCACCGACGAATGGATTAGCGAGCGCACCGGCATTCATGAACGGCGCCATGGCGGCACCACCGCTGGGCTCGCAGTTGAAGCCGGCCGCAATGCGCTGGAAATGGCAGGGCTCACCGGAGCCGATATCGACTTCATCCTTCTTGCGACAACCACACCCGATTATCAGATCCCTTCGACCGCCTCGCAGGTCCAAGAGGAACTGGGAATCAACGGCGGGGCCTGCGATGTCAATGCGGCGTGTTCTGGTTTCGTTTACGGACTCGTTCAAGCTCACGGACTTATCGCCATGGGCCTCAAGCGAATTTTGCTCATCGGCTCCGAGACGTTGTCGAGATTGACCGATCAAAACGATCGGAATACGGCAATTCTCTTTGGCAACGGAGCAGGGGCGGTTGTGCTTGAAGCCGTCGAAGGTGACGGACAACTCATCTCGTTCGACCTTGGATCAGACGGTTCGGCCCGCAAGCTGCTCGATGCGCCTATCGGTGGCTACATGAACATGGTCGGCAAAGAGGTATTCCGCAAGGCGGTCACTGTCATGGTCGACTCCGCCAAGATTTCTATGGCTTCAGCGAATCTCACTGCAGACGACATTGCGCTCATCGTCCCTCATCAAGCAAATATCCGCATCATCGAAACCGCTTGTTCGAAACTCGGGATGCCAATGGATCGTGTCGCAATGGTTCTCCACCGAACCGGCAATACCTCCTCTGCTTCAATCCCTCTCGCACTCGTCGATGCACTCGAAAATGGACGCGTTCAACGCTATGACAACGTTCTCCTTGTTGGATTCGGAGCAGGGATGAGCTGGGCCAGCGCCGTCATCCGTTGGACGGGCCACCTTCCGGAAGGAAACAAATGAGTCGAGTCGTTCTGGTAACTGGCGGTAACCGCGGCATTGGTCTTGCATGTGCACGAGCCTTCGCTGCCGCAGGACACAAGGTCGCTATCACCTACCGCGGTGAAGCACCGGCCGATGCCGGCGATCTTTATTGCGTGCAGTGCGATGTCACCAATACCGAACAGATCGAGGCAGCGTTCACCGACATCGAAGAAAAACTTGGACCAGTTGAAATTCTCGTGTCGAACGCGGGCATGACCATCGACAAATTGGTCTTGCGCATGACCGACGAAGATTTCTCCGACGTCCTCGATGCCAATCTTGTTGGCGGATTCAGAGCCGCCCGACGGGCCGTCCCAAAAATGATGCGAGCCCGTTGGGGCCGGATCATCTTTGTCGGCTCCGTCGTCGGCTCAATCGGCCAGGCCGGTCAGGCCAACTATGCAGCCTCGAAGGCTGGACTCGTCGGGCTGGCCCGTTCACTGGCCCGCGAATTTGCCTCACGCAATGTCACGGTGAACGTCGTTGCCCCTGGCCCCGTTGCCACCGACATGTTCGCTGCCGTTGATGACGCGATGCGTGAGTCCATAACCGGCGCCGTACCACTTGGCCGAATGGGTCAACCCGATGAAATCGCCGCCGCCGTTTCCTTCCTCGCATCTAACGAGGCCGGTTACATCACGGGTGCAGTCCTGCCCGTCGATGGCGGTCTCGGTATGGGCGGTTAAGGCCGAAGCAGCACCAAAACCACTGCGACCCCCGACTAGGTTTGTCGCACCGAATACCAAGGAGCCCTCATGAGTGACGATTTCGAAAAGTTCAAGGCCTGTGCAGTTGAGATCCTCGCCGTCTCAGCCGATCAGGTGACGATGGAAGCCAAGTTCGCCGAAGACCTCGATGCCGACAGCCTCGACCTTGTCGAACTGGTCATGAAGCTTGAAGAAGAGTTCGACGTCACCGTTGACGAGTCGGAACTTGAGAACATCACGACTGTTGGCGAAGCCTACGAACTGGTGATGTCGAAGCGGTGAGCACGAAGCGTCGGGTTGCGATCACAGGCGTCGGTGTCGTCAGCCCATGTGGCATCGGCACCGAGGCCTACTGGCAGGGATTGTTGTCGGCTGCGCCCGAAGGGCTTCGCCGTATTGAGAACTTCGATCCAGAGCCCTACTTCGCCAACCCGAAAGAAGCGCGTCGCACCGACCGCTTCGCGCAGTTCGCACTTGCAGCAGCCGATGAAGCAATGACGATGGCGGGCGACGTCGGTGGCGATCCCACTCGCAAGGGGGTGTGGATCGGCACTGGTATTGGTGGATTAACAACCCTGGAAGAACAGGTGCTTGTCAACGAGCACAAGGGCGCACGTCGCGTCAGCCCGTTCATGGTTCCCATGCTCATGGCGAACGCCGCATCAGCTGCGATCTCCATGAAATATGGCTGGCAAGGTCCGTGTGAGAACACCTGCACCGCCTGTGCCGCGGGCACACAGTCAATCGGTAACGCCTACCGACTCATCGTGTCCGGCCTCTGCGATGCCATGGTTACCGGTTCTTCCGAAGCCGTCATGACCCCCACCTGCATCGCTGGTTTCACGAACATGACCGCGATGTCTTCGGACAACATGTCGCGACCCTTCGACCGCGACCGCAACGGTTTCGTGCTCGCCGAAGGATCGGGTGTCCTCGTGCTCGAGGAAATGGAATCGGCCATTGCTCGCGGCGCAACGATCCTCGCTGAAGTCCTGGGTGCAGCCTCCAATGCCGACGCCTATCACATCACTGCTCCGTCACCTGGTGGCGTTGGTGCCATCAACTGCATGCGCACCGCCATCGCTGATGCTGGACTCGTTCCAGCGGATGTCACCTATGTCAACGCGCATGGCACATCAACACCGCTCAATGACGCCGCCGAAGCTGCAGCAATCGCTGAAGTCTTCGGCGACACTCCCCCAGCAGTGACCTCATTCAAGGGCGTCACTGGCCATGCGCTTGGTGGTGCCGGTTCTCTCGAAGCAGTTGGCATCGTTCTCGGCATGCAGAAGGGCGCAATTCCCCCCACTGCTGGCTATGAGAACGTCGACCCCGAAATGGCACCGATCGATATTGTCGTGGGCGGTGCACGTGAATGGACTCCCGCTCCGGTGCTTTCAAACAGCTTCGGTTTCGGTGGCCACAACGGCTGCGTCGTGATTGGCCCACCGCCGGCCTGAGCCGTTTCAGTCGAGACTTCCCTCTCGACGCAATAACCATTCTTTGGCGCGCACGCCCCCACCGAACTGTCCGACGCCCCCGCCGCTGGGCAGCACTCGATGACAGGGAACGATGATGGCGATTGGATTCGTCGCCATCGCAGTTCCAACGGCACGCGCTGCTTTTGGTCGACCAGCCCTCGCCGCTAAGTCCCCATAGGTAACGGTGTGCCCGAACGACACCGATTCGAGCGCGTCCAAAACCTCTCCACGAAAACCAGTGCGCTCGCTTCGATCAATCGGCACGCTGAACGCCGTGCGCTCACCTTCGAAGTACTCACTCAATTGCGTAAGCGCCACTGCCAGATGCGCGTCAGCAACTGCAGTTCCGCTGGCGTCTTCGTCGAGGTCGCCAAACCACACGCGACAAATACCCACGTCGTTGGCAATGACAGTGAGTGCGGCGATCGGCGTATCGATCAGTGCTTTGGCCATGACTTATGCGTCGGCGAAGACAAAGAGGAGTTCGGTTTCGGCTGCAGTTTCGCCACCGACGTGGGCCCGACCCGAACCTTTGCCGGCACGTGCCGACATCCGGCCGAGCGTGACTTCGAGTTCGAGAACATCACCGGGCACAACCTGACGACGGAATCGCGACTTCTCAACGCCACCGAACAACGGCAACTTGCCGGCGAATGCGGGATCGCTCAACACCGCGTAAGCACCGAGCTGTGCGATTGCTTCGAGCATAAGCACGCCCGGCAGCGTTGGCCGCCCGGGGAAATGCCCCGGGAAGAACCATTCGTCGCCAGTGATGCGCCACAAGCCCTTTGCCGAAGAACCGATCTCGAGTTCGGTGACTTCGTCGAGAAGAAGAAACGGTGGCCGATGCGGAAGCACATCGGCAGGTGCAGGAAAGCTCACTTGCCGAGCGCCTTGAGGAGATTTGCGGGCGTGTCTTTCGGACTGACCTTGTACCAGGCCTGCTCGATCTTGCCATTCTCGTCAATCAGGAACGCTGAGCGAACGATGCCCATGTACTTCTTTCCGTACATCGACTTCTCGCCCCATACGCCGAACTTCTCGGCCACCACATGTTCGGGGTCAGACAACAACGTAAAGCCGAGTTTGTATTTGTCATCGAACTTGGCGAGCTTGGCCGGAAGGTCGGGGCTGATACCGATGACGACCGTGTTACCGATCTTCTTGGCGATGTCGCGCAGTCCGCAACTCTGCGTCGTGCAGCCCGGCGTATCAGCCTTTGGGTAGAAGTACACGAGCACCTTGGTGCCAGCGAAACCAGAAAGCTTCACCTTGGTGTCGGTCTGGTCGGCAAGGGTGAACGCAGGTGCTTTCGCACCGACAGCGAGTTGTGTGATGGCCATGAGTTGAAACTAGCGGGCGCGCATCGCTTGGGACCAAGAACCGCACTGTGGCAAAACGAAAAAGGAGGAGCGCTTCCGCGCTCCTCCTTTCAACTTCTTGAGTCGCAGAAGACTCAGACGCCAGCCTTTGCTGATGCCTTGAGCTTTGCGCCAGCCGACACCTTGGCGGCGTTGGTGGCGGGAACCTGAATGGTTGCACCGGTCTGCGGGTTGCGAGCGGTACGAGCCTTGCGGTGGGTCTGTTCGAAGCTGATGAAGCCAGGAAGGGTGAGCTTCTCTCCACCCTTGGCCACAACCTCGTGGGCAATCTCTTCGAATGACTTCATTGTCTTCTCGACGTCGGCCTTTGTCTGGCCCGTCCGGTTCGAGATCTCGGCGATAAGTTCGCTCTTGGTCATGACTTCCTCCTGTTGGCCCAGCCTGACGGCCCGGCACGGATTGACAACCGGGTCGGCCCCCGACTGCCTTCGAACTCGGGCAGGACCGCCCGATAGGGACAAAGCATTGCGGCCCCACCACCGAAAATGGTGGATGGCCGCGGAATTCGTTGCATGACTATGCAGACTATTGAATCAGTGCAGGTCAGAGACGCAAATGAGACGGTTGTCACTGCTCACTATTCATCATAAAACGGGCGGAATGGTCGAAATAGGCCAGCATTGCGGCTTCGTCCTGTTCGCTCAGCGCCCCTGCTTCGACCTCAGCGCCCACGGCGTTGGACATGAGACGAAACCAGGCCTCACGCTGGACCTCGCCAATCACAAAGGGCGCATGGCGCATACGAAGGCGAGGGTGGCCTCGCTGGTCGCTATAGGTCTGCGGGCCGCCCCAGAACTGCGTGAGGAACAACCGCAAGCGCTCACGAGCTCCTTCGAGGTCTTCGGGCGGATAGAGCGGCGCCAGAACCGGGTCGACGAGCACCGCGTCGTAGAAACGGTCGACGAGTCGGGTGAAGAACTCGGGATCGACTCGGTCGTAGAGCGGTTGTTCGAGCGGAATCCTGCGCCGTTCGTTCTCGGCGCCGTCCTGGCTCATGACGCGTCGAGGGCAGCGCGTACTTCAGCGATGAAGGCACCAGCGCCTGCAGGTCCTTCTCCAGCGACGACGCGGCGCATTAGCGCCGAACCAATCACACACCCGTCAGCAACCTGGCTCACTTCAGCGGCCTGCTGTGCATTCGAGACACCGACACCAACCAGAACGGGTTTGTCAGTGATGGCTTTCAGGCGTCGAGCAATCACGAGCGAAGACGCGGCAAGCGCATCGCGCTCGCCGGTGACTCCGAGAAGTCCAACGGCGTAGACAAATCCTCGGGAACGTGCGACGACTCGCGGAAGACGTTCGTCGGGTGCCGTTGGTGCGGCGAGCATCACCGTTTCGATTCCTGCAGGATCGGCGGCGGTGGCCCAAGGACCAACTTCTTCAAGCGGGAGATCGGGCAGAATCGCCGCGCGCACGCCAGCTTCGTACAACGACGACGCGAATCGCTCGTGACCCATGTGGAACGCAAGGTTGTAATAGGTCATCACCGCTAGGGGCACACCGGCATCGACCGTGCGCAAGGTGTCGAGCACCGTGACCGGTGACGCTCCATCGCGCAATGCCAGTTCACTGGCTTCTTGGATGATCGGGCCGTCCATTACCGGATCGGAGAATGGAATTCCTATTTCGATTGCATCAGCACCTGCATCAGCAACGGCACGCACGACATCGGGCCATTCATCGTGCAGGCCGCCCGTGACGTAAGCAACCAACAATTTGCGACCACTACCTCGAAGTGCCCGAAGAGCACTTTCAAACTCGCCTGGTTCCGCAGGCGCGTCGGGAATGACGAGACCTTCGTCGGCCAGCGATGCGCTCATCCGAGAATTTCCATCATCTGGGCAACGTCTTTATCGCCGCGCCCAGACATGTTGAGAAGAACGGTCTTTCCTGCGAGCTTGGCCCGATCACGGATCACCCATGCCAGGGCATGCGCTGGTTCAAGCGCAGGGATGATTCCTTCGGTGCGGCTCAAAAGCTGAAATGCCTCGATGACTTCAGCATCAGTGACCTGCTCGTATCGGGCACGACCGATTGATGACAGGTGTGAGTGTTCGGGGCCAACGCCGGGGTAATCGAGACCAGCGGAAATGGAGTGCGCCTCTTGCACCTGTCCGAATTCGTCCTGCATGAGGTAGCTCTTCATGCCATGAACAACTCCGGGCACACCGCGCCCAACTGCTGCGCCGCCTGCCGGTTCAACGCCAACGAGCTCGGCGGTTGTGTCGGCAAAACCACTGAAAATACCGATGGCATTTGAACCACCGCCCACACATGCAGTGACGACATCGGGAATTTCATTCTCGAGCAACTTCGCGCATTGCTCGCGAGATTCTTTCCCGATCACGGTGTGGAATTCACGCACCATCCATGGGTATGGATGGGGGCCCATTACAGAACCAAGGCAGTAATGGGTGTTCTCAACCGTGGCGACCCAATCGCGCATGGCTTCGTTTACTGCGTCTTTCAGCGTTCGCGAGCCCGACATGGCCGGAACTACTTCTGCGCCAAGAAGTTTCATGCGAAAAACATTGAGGGCTTGACGCTCCATGTCGACTTCACCCATGAAGACTTTGCATTCCATGCCCATGAGGGCTGCAGCGGTTGCCGAGGCAACACCGTGCTGACCGGCGCCAGTTTCGGCGACCAAACGAGTCTTCCCCATGCGCTTCGCGAGAAGCGCTTGACCAAGAACGTTGTTGATCTTGTGCGATCCGGTGTGGTTCAGGTCTTCGCGCTTAAGAAGAACGCGAACACCAAGTTCTTCCGACAACCGGTGACACTCGGTAATTGGCGATGGCCGCCCGGCGTAATCGGCGAGCAATGCATCGAGTTCGTCACGAAAGGTTTGGTCGGCCCATGCGTCACGGAATGCGGCTTCGAGTTCCTGACAGGCCGGCACCAGAGTCTCGGGCACATATCGGCCCCCGAACTCTCCGAATCGACCGCTCGCTGATGGTTCGGATAACGACATAACGGTGAGGCTAGGCCGGGCCCGGGTCGTGAGAGAACTCGGAAAGCGCATCTCGCGCAACAGTGATGAAGGCGGCCAGTGCTTCAGGATCTTTCTGACCCGCGGAGGCCTCGACTCCGCTGACAACGTCGACCCCCCAAGGGCGAACACGCTCAATGGCGTCGGCCACATTGGCTGGGTTCAATCCGCCAGCGAGGATCACTCGACGTTGGTCTTGGAGATCGGTGACTTTTGACCAGTCGAAGGTCTCGCCCGAACCAGGTGTCGGGGAGTCAAGCAGCACCACGTCGATTGGGTAGTCATCGAGCCGTTCAAGCCGGGGATCGTCAACGGTAAAAACCTGGACAAGAAAGGGAACGACTGCGCGAAGCGCTTCAGCGACCTCGGGGCCCTCGGTTCCGTGCAGTTGCACGCCTTGAAGCCCGGTCACTTTCACGATCTCGGAAATGTGTTCTGCCGTCTCGTTACGAAAGACACCGATCGTCAGTGTTTGAGCAGGCAACTGCGAAACGATCGCAGCAACGGTTTCGGCATCGACCTGACGCTTCGACTCAGCGAAGACGAACCCAATCGCGTCAGCGCCGAGCGACACCGCAAGCAGTGCATCGTTGGCGTTGGTTGTTCCACAGATCTTGATGAACACGCTTTGACGCTAGCGGCAGCGCAGATCCTGGCTGAAGCGAGATTTACAACAGCATGCCTAGAGGCGACGAGCGCCCCGGAGCGCAGCGACGCCAGCTTCGGGGTCACCCGATGTGACCAGATGCTCCCCCACGAGGACAGCGTGGTAGCCAGCAGCAGCCAGTAACGCTGCATCGCCAGCGCCCGTGATCCCCGACTCGGCAACTTTCACGACACCTTCCGGCATCTGCGGAGCCATGCGAACGGCGCGTTCGGTATCGACAGCGAAAGTCACGAGATCTCGTTGATTCACACCGATGAGGTCGGCCCCGGCAACAATCGCTCGTTCAAGCTCGGCTTCGTCATGAATCTCGACGAGCGCATCGAAGCCGATCGCATGTGCCAATTTCAGAAATGATTCGAGCTCGGCTTGGTCGAGAGCCGCTGCGATTAACAGCACGCAATCGGCGCCCATAATTCGTGCATCACACACGTCGCGGGCACTGACGGTGAAGTCCTTACGCAAGACCGGGAGTGCGCACGCAGCGCGAGCGGCAACAAGGTCGTCGACCGATCCACCAAAGAAATCGACATCGGTAAGTACCGACAGACACGCGGCACCTCCGGCTTCATACTGACGAGCAATCGCTACTGGATCGAGACCTGGAGCGAGTTCACCTTTCGAGGGCGAACGACGTTTGATTTCTGAGATCACCGCGAGGTCGCCCGAAGCAGCAACCGCTTCGAGTGCATCTCGAAAACCACGCGCTGGCGCGATGGACATCGCCCGCTCGACGAGTTCGTCGAACGGGCGATCGTCGCGAGACGCAGCCTCGCGGTGCGCCTCAAGAATGCGGTCAAGATAGGTGGTCAGTTTGGAAGACCCTTTGCGTTACCGGTCGGCGTCGACATGACCATCATCGGCGGTTCGGCCATAAGCCCGCCGAGAGTTCCGAACAATTCCTTCATGGCATCGGACCCACCGTGAACACCGAGTGCGTCGCCATCGGAATACAGCTCGAAGATCCAAACGGCATTTTCATCGCCAGCATCACGATGGAAGGAGTACACGAGCGTCCCCGGCTCGCCGGCAACAACCGGGAGCATCGTCTCGAGAGCAGCCACACCTTCGTCGCGCTTGCCGGGCTGGAACACCATTTTTACGAACAGCGAAGTCTGAGTCATGGTCGCAAACCTTAGGCGACCGTTTACTGCTCTCGCTCAGCCCGCAGACTTCGAGAAAGCGCAACGAAAGGAGCCGCCAGGAATCCAAGAGCGGCCAGAACGAGCCCCACAATCCCCACCGCAATCAGGAACGGGAGATTCACGATGACGCCAAGGACGACGCCAACGATTCCGCCGAGCAGACAAAGAATCGGGGCCATCTGCAATGAACGCTCGACGTGCGTGCCTTCCACCCCGACGTCATCTAGCAGTCGGAAATCGATTTCGTCATCGCCGTCATCGTAAGGAACGAAGTCATAGCGGCCAGGAGTTGTGACACCAACAGACGCTGAATCGTCAATCGTCAGCCGCATGATTTCGTCATGGGCTCGCCTGCGTTCCGGATCGCCCAAGACGGCCCACGCCTCATTGATCGACTGCATCTCGCGCTCGTTCGCTTGACGCGCAACCTCGTCGGTGTGGAAATCAGGATGATGGACTCGCGCCAGTTGCAAATACGCACGACGGATCTGATCAGGGGTCGCCGATGGCAAGACTCCCAACCGTTCATAGAACGACTCAGACATAGCGAGAACTCAACGGACAGAACCAGGCTCGACGACCGAAGCCGGCGCCACTACTGATCCGCTTTGCACCGTGACATCGCCACCAGCCGCGACCGAACGTCCAACCCGAGCCAATGCCAATGCCGGAAGTCCAGCGCCCAACGCGGGAGTCACGCTTGTAAGCGCACCAACGGTTGCCCCGTCCAACAGCACCTCATCGCCAACTGCAGCATCGGCACCGAGCACGAGCAATCGAATGGGATGCGGAACGTTGTTCCCACGACTATCGATTCGAGCGACAAGTTCTTGGCCGGTATAGCAACCCTTCGTGAAACTCACCGAAGCGTCGATCACCCACTCACCTGCTTCACCGGGGATGGTGTCGGCGGTGAGTTCTGAACCCATCTGCGGGACGCCGTGGGCGATTCGGTAACGCTCGAGCGACTCGCTTGAAACCGAATCGACGGCAAGGTCCCCAACATTGGTGTCGGCACCATGAAGCACCAACAGATCGACTCCAGCAGCACTGGGCCCTATCGGCGCTACGACGAGTTCGTCGCCGATCACATCGGCACCGAGACGAATGGTTTCAGAACTCCAGCGACGCTGCACAAGTTGAGCGCGTTGCGGTTCACCGATCGTGGCCTTCGTGCGAAGCAGGAACCGCTTCAATCGGGTAACAACGACGTCGCCCCAACCCTGATCGACTTCGAGCAGATAGTTCTCGGCATCAAGTCGATGCACGCGAAGCCAAGCATCGACCTTCCCGTTCGGACCCAAAAGAAATGACAACGCACTGTCGCCCGCCATGGCAACGACGTCTTGGCTCAACTGTCCCTGAAGGTAACGAGCAGAGTCCGGCCCCGCCACGGCAATGACATCGCGCTCGACGATTCCGTCACCGCCGGAGCCACACAGCAGTTGATAGTCGCGAGAAATCTCTTCGGCCGATGAATCATTCACGGCACGAGTGTCGCACTAAGCACAGCGACATGCACCAGCGAGATCAGCTGTTGGGTTCGCCACGACGTTGAGCCGTCATCCGGCGGGCTCCATGAACGGCACTTAAGAGCCCACGGGCCTTGTTGCGGCATTCGAGATCTTCATGCTCGGCCACGCTGTCGGCAACGATGCCCGCGCCTGCCTGCACATGAGCGATCCCGTCGGCTCCGACCATGAGCGTGCGGATTGCAAGCGCAGTATCAATCGTTCCCGAAAAATCGATGTAGCCAACGACGCCTGCGTAGGGACCACGCTTCACTGGTTCGAGTTCGTCGATGATCTCCATCGCACGAATTTTTGGCGCACCAGAGACTGTGCCCGCAGGAAGCGTGGCGCGGAGCACGTCGATTGGAGTCTTGCCGTGGGCTAGTTCGCCGGAAACTTGAGAGGTGAGGTGCATCACATGGCTGTAGCGCTCGAGCACCATCATTTCGTCGACCTGTTCGGTACCGAACTCGACCACACGACCCACATCGTTACGAGCGAGATCGATGAGCATCACGTGCTCGGCGATCTCTTTGGGGTGTTCGCGCAATTCGGCACCAAGACGACGATCTTCTTCTTCGGTCGCGCCCCGACGACGAGTTCCGGCAATCGGACGTGAGATCACACGATTGTCAACAAGCTTCACCATTGGTTCCGGTGAAGAACCCGCAAGACTCAATTCAGGCATCCGAACGAAATACATGTACGGGCTGGGGTTCACCTGACGAAGTACACGGTAGAAATCAAATGGGTCAGCACCAAGTTCAAAAGAGAATCGCTGCGACAACACAACCTGAAAGATGTCGCCGTCGAGAATGCGTTCCTTTGCGACATCGACCGCGCTCTCCCACTGGCCATAGGTCATCGATCCAGTGACCTCGGGAAGCTCGGGCGACGGTGAAGGCGGATCGACCATCGGTTCGGCCAGAGGACTGGCTCCGTCGGCGGCAAGTTGTTCGAGACGCACCGCGGCTTCGTCGTAGAGACGATCGAGATCAGCAGTTGTCGCCCCATAGGGAACGAGCACATTGTCGATAAGCGTGACTCGTTGACGGAAATGGTCGAACGCGGCCAACTGCCCGATAACGGCCATCACCGCATCGGGATATCCGGTCGCGTCATGAGGCGTTTCGGCGAGATCTTCAACCTCGCGAACGACGTCGTAGCCGAGGTACCCAACGACACCGCCGTGCAGGGGCGGGAGTGCATCAAGAGATGGGGACCGATAGGCCGCCAGTAACCATTCGATGGCAGCCAGGATTCCTTGATCTCGCGGCATCGCCGCGGGAAGATCGCCATCGACCGTCACAATTCCGTCTCGCAAGACGAGAGTGGCGATCGGGTTACGTCCGACGAACGAGAAGCGACTCCAGCGTTCGCCATGTTCCACTGACTCAAACAAGAACCCGGGCCGATCATCGCCACACAGACGCGCGAATGCGGCCACCGGCGTAATCAGGTCAGCGAGAAGTTCACGCCATACCGGAACGACACTGTGATCGGCGGCGAGGGCATGAAAGTCATCGCGCGACGGCGAAATATCCAAGATCAGTCACCTTCACCGAACGCGGTAAAGAAGCACGAAAAGTTGCCGGTGTGGCACGCGCCCTTACCTTCCTGCTCAACGACAAACAGCAACGTGTCTCCGTCGCAGTCGTAATAGGCCTCGCGAACGTATTGACGATCGCCCGAGGTTTCGCCTTTGCACCAATACTCCTGGCGCGAACGACTCCAGAACCATGTGCGACCAGTTTCAAACGTTTGACGCAATGAATCGGCGTTCATCCACGCCATCATCAACACCTTGCCGGTGCCTTCTTCTTGCACGATGGCGGGCACGAGGCCGTCGGCGTTATAAGTCACCGCATCAAGTTGTTCCGCAGTAACTGCGATCGGAATGCTTTCAGGCATGACGCCACGCTAGCGGTGGGTTCCACCGTTCACGAACGGAGTTTCCCCGACTCGCTTGGCTACAGATAGAGCCCGGTGCTGCCCTCAGACAATCGTTCGGAGGCAACAGCGTGGACATCTCGTTCACGCAGGATGATGTAGTCGTCGCCCCGGACTTCGACCTCGTAGCGATCCTCTGGGCTGAAGAGCACCTGATCGCCTGGCTCCATTGACCGGACATTGGGACCAACGGCCATGACTTCGGCCCACACGAGCCGCTTGCCGATCTGAGCGGTCGCCGGGATGAGAATGCCGCCGGTGGAGCGTCGCTCCCCTTCGGGCCCGCCAAGATGCACGAGAACGCGATCGTTCAGCATCTGTATGGGAAGTTTCTCTCCGTCGACACCGACGCCGTCGGTGAGTCGATCAGTGGTCTGCGATGAGGTCACGACACGACGGTACCGTCTCCAGTCGTGACCGACGACTTCGCCCCCCGACCCCTCGCACTCACCACCGCCGATGGGCTTTCGCTCGAGGCCGAGCTCGCCATTCCCCCGCAGGCTCACGCCGCTGTCGTGCTTTGCCACCCCCACCCGCAACAGGGCGGCAACATGGCCTCACTCGTGACCAGCGAACTCTTTCGCTCGTTGCCCGAGTCGGGGCTCGCAGTTCTCCGCTTCAACTTTCGTGGAGTCGGCAATTCCGAAGGCAGTCATGAGTTCGGCATCGGAGAAGCAATCGACATCGTCGCTGCAATTGATGCCATCACCACTGAGTGCCCGCTGCTTCCCATTTTCGTTTCGGGTTGGTCATTTGGTGCTGACACGTCGTTGAGCATTGTCGATCCCCGGATCGCTGCGTGGATCGCGTGCGCTCCGCCTTTGCGGATTCTTCCGCTCGACGAACTCACCGCAGCAGCCGGGAACGACCCGAGGCCGAAACTGCTGATCGTTCCCGAACACGATCAATTCCGAAATCCAGCAGCGGCTATCGAAGCGACCACTTCGTGGACCAACACGACCGTCGTCATGGTCGCCGGCGCCGATCATTTCTTTGTTGGACGCACCAGCAAGGTTTCGAAACTCGTTGTGGACTTCATCGCGTCTCAGGCAACGACGTAAGCGGTTGCTGCGATCTACGGGCGAACATTGACCCCAGCAGCAATCATGTGCGCTTTCGCATCACTGATTGCATGGTCATCGAAATGAAAAATCGACGCAGCTAACACAGCATCTGCGCCACCAATTACAACGCCGTCAACGAGGTGATCGAGAGTTCCGACACCGCCTGAAGCGATAACAGGAACGCCCACCGCACCTGATACCGCGGAAGTGAGTTCGAGATCGAAACCGTCGCGAGTTCCGTCGCGATCCATCGAGGTCAGAAGAATTTCACCTGCACCAAGAGACGCGGCCCGTTGCGCCCATTCGATGACATCGATGCCGGTGGGGGTCCGGCCACCAGCGACGTAGACCTCCCAGCCTTCATCGGCTGAGCCAACGGTTGCTCGACGACGCGCATCGATGGCACACACCACACACTGATTGCCAAACACTTCGGCGATCTCGCTGATGAGTTCAGGCCGAGCCACAGCGGCGCTATTCACGGAAACTTTGTCGGCGCCAGCCCGCAACATGGTGCGAGCGTCATCAACTGTCCTGATGCCGCCGCCAATCGTAAAAGGAATAAACACCTGTTCAGCAGTGCGTCGAACAACATCGACCATCGTCTCTCGGCCATCCGAGGTCGCAGTGATATCAAGAAAAACCAATTCATCGGCGCCATCAGCGTCGTAGCGAGCGGCAAGTTCAACGGGGTCTCCGGCATCGCGCAGGTCCACGAAATTTACGCCCTTCACGACACGGCCGTCGGTGACATCAAGGCAAGGAATTATTCGAGCGGTTTTCATGGGTCGAGGTTCACGCCACTCGTCGCACGCGCACCAGCGTGTCGATTGCGGTGCGTTCGCCATCCTCAGTCGCGACGACACGATCGACGCGCTCGGACTTTTCGATAACAAGTTCGACGTCAAGAGAAACTTCCGCTGCAGTGAGATCGTCGACGATGTCTTCAGCAGTGAGCAGGAATGTCGGGTCCTGGGGTCCGCCGTGGCCTTCGGTGAGATTAAGAAGGTCGTGACCAACCAGAACCAATGTTCCACCAATAGCGAGTGAACGAACCGCCGTATGCATCGATGCTCGGCGTTCCACCGCAGGCAGTTGCAGGTAAAACACTGCGACCAGATCAAAACCAGCACTTGGCGGTTCCCATGAAGTCGCGTCGGCGACGACCCATGTGGCTTCCACCCCATTCTCCGTCGCCAGTTTGCGACCCTTCTCCACCCCCACTGAGGAAAAATCAACACCAGTGACGGTCCAGCCTTGTTTCGCAAGCCAGACCGCGTTGCGACCTTCACCGCAAGCAAGGTCAACTGCACTTCCGGGCGTCAAGTCAGCCACTTCGAGGGGAAGGAACTGATTCGGTTCGCCCTTCCAAATGAGTTCAGACGTGTCGTATCGCGCGTTCCAATCGGAAGCATCCATGTTCGAAGTGTAGGACCGCGCCGGAGAACGAGAGTCAGAGTTTTGCTGAAACAGACTTCAGCGCGTCGCTCAACGTGAATGCACCCTCGTACAGCGCACGTCCCACGATCGCGCCGGAAAGGCGCCGACCGGCTGATCGCAGCGCATTAAGAGCGACGATGTCCGCCAACGAACCGACGCCCCCTGATGCAATCACCGGCAGCTCGGTGGCCTCGAGAACTTCGCCGAGTCCGTCGAGGTCGGGGCCTTCAAGGGTCCCATCACGACCAATTTCGGTGACGATGAGCGCTTCGACTCCGGCGTCGGCGAATCCGCGCGCGACATCGAGAAGATCTTGGCCAGAGCCTTCTTCCCAACCGCGGACCGCAACCTCACGACCGCGAGCATCGAGACCAACCGCAACAGGGTGACGCGAAGCCAGCAGTCGGACGAGTTCTGGATCTTCGAGAGCCGCCGTGCCGAGAACAACCCGAGTCACACCGAGATCAAAGAGTGCATCGGCCGCTGCCTCGCTACGAACACCGCCACCAGTCTGAATGGGCACATCAACCGCGTCGCAGATTGCTGCAATGACATCGCGATTACGTGGTGCACCAGTTCGGGCAGCATCAAGATCGACGACATGGATCCATTGAGCGCCGGCAGCAGCGAACTCCTTTGCCTGCGAAATGGGATCGTCGTTATAAACGGTCTCGCGCGCGTAATCACCCTGGTAGAGGCGCACGGCGCGACCATCGAGAAGATCGATTGCGGGATAGAGATCCATCATGCTCCAACTCTTGTGCGAGCAGCATCGACAAAACCGCGCAAAACCTCGAGGCCAACAGTCCCCGACTTCTCCGGATGGAACTGCGTGGCCCAAAGCGAACCGCGCTCTATAGCTGCAGCCACCGGACCGCCGTAGTCGCAGGTCGCAATGACAGACGGATCATCGCCATCGGCGGCGTAGGAATGGACGAAATACATCCAGACGGGATCTTCGATCGCGGCGAAGAGGCGGCTCGGCCGGCGGATATCGACAAGGTTCCATTGCATTTGCGGCCGCTTGACAGTGTCGGGAAGAAGACGCAGTCGCCCGGGGAGTACCCCAAGTCCGGTTGCGCCCGGAGATTCATCTGATCCTTCAAACAGCATCTGCATACCGACACAGACTCCGAGGAAGGGGCGACCATCGGCAGTAGCAGCCGACGCAACCTCGTCGAGACCACGATCTCGAAGCGCGGCCATACACGCGCCGAATGCGCCCACGCCAGGCAGGACAACCGCATCGGCGTCGGCGATCAAACCATGATCGGAGGTGAGTTGGGCGTTGGCGCCTACGCGCTCCAACGCTTTTTGCGCCGAACGCAAATTTCCGATGCCGTAATCAAGAACCGCAACAAGCGGTTGATCGTCGTTCGTCACAACACGCCCTTGGTGGAGGGAACTCCCCCACCTTCGATGCGAACGGCGTCACGAAGTGACCGAGCAACGCTCTTGAACGTTGCTTCGATGATGTGGTGAGTGTTGACTCCGCGCACCAATGAAATATGCAATGTGAGCGCCGCTGAAGTGGCAAAGGCTCGCCAGAACTCTTCGATCAGTTGCGGATCGAACGGCGGATCACTCAGAATCTTTTCGCCAGGAAACACAACCTCGTAGACAAGAAACGGCCGACCGGAAAGATCGAGCGCCACGTCAACGAGTGCTTCATCGAGCGGAACTCGATTCGATGCAAACCGACGAATACCGGCTTTGTTTCCGAGCGCGACAGCGAATGCCTCGCCAACGGCGATGCCGACGTCCTCGACGGTGTGGTGCGCATCGATCTGGAGATCGCCTTCAGCGCGCACAATGAGATCGAAGCCACTGTGACGACCAAGCTGCGCCAACATGTGATCGAAGAACGGCAAACCAGTCGATGTCTCGTGCCGTCCCTGACCATCGAGATCGATCTCGATCTCGATTGAGGTTTCAGAGGTCGCGCGAGTAACTGTTGCGGCTCGGCGACCATCGTCGGTTCGTGTTGCACTCACTGGAGGGCCTCCTCAAGAGCGGAAAGGAACAGATCGTCCTCGCCGGATGTACCGATCGTGACACGCAAACAGCCTTCGAGGCGCGGCCACGACGAACAATTACGGACAAGCACAGAACGATCCACTAGCTGCTGCCACACTTCGCCACCGTCGACCGAACGCGGTCGGAACAGCACGAAGTTGGCGCCAGAGGGCCACACATCGACATTGAGTTCGCTCAGACGCGAGACCAACCGCCCTCGCTCTTCGACCAGGCGACTCACGCGCTCGTTCATTTCATCGACATGAGCAAGCGCCAACGTGCCCGCAGCCTGTTTGAACGCATCGAGGTGATAGGGCAACACCACTTTGTCGAGTTCCGCCACGATCCACTCGGGACCGACGAGATAACCCAAACGCGACGCGGCCATCGACCACGTTTTCGAAAATGTTCTGGTAACGACAAGCGGGACATCGTCGCCAATAAGACCATCGGCCGACCAGGGAGCAAACTGCCCGTAGGCCTCGTCGATGACCAGAAGGCCATCGACGGCGGTCACCATTTCGAGAACAGATCGTACGGTCGATTCATCGTCGACAACGCCAGTTGGATTATTGGGGGAGCACAGAAAACTGACTTCTGGTTTCGCCGCATCGATAACTCGCCGAACCTCAGCGAGATCAGTGGAGAAATCTTCTGCCCGCTCACCCTCGACGACGGCTGTGCCGGTAATTCGAGAGATGTGACTGTGTAGCGCGTAGGTGGGCTCCCACACAGCAGCCGTGCGCCCAGACCCCCCGAAGGTGAGCATGACTGTTTGCAGCACTTCGTTCGAACCATTGGCGACAAAAATCTGTTCCGGTCCGACGCCATGAATCGAGCCGATTGCAGTGCGCAGTTCCGTCGCAGCGCGATCGGGATAGCGATTCCACTCAATGCCTGCAAGAGCGTTTGCGACCGCGTTGGTCCAGGCCTCGGGCGGAGCATCCGGGGCTTCATTGGTGTTGAGACGAACAGCAACGTCAACCTGAGGCGAGTGGTAGCCCTGCATCAGCGCAACGTCGTCACGAGGGGTGATCATGATTCGGCCTCGAGCGCGCGAGTACGAAGACGCACCGATTCAGCATGCGTTGCGAAACCTTCGGCGTCGGCGATTGCCGCAACCACCGGAGCGGCCGCGTCGAATCCGGCACGAGTCACTTCAACAACATGAACCTGTTTCGTGAAGTCATCAACGGTAAGGGCACTGCCGAATCGAGCCGTACCAAACGTGGGCAACACGTGACTCGGACCAGCGACGTAATCACCAATTGATGCAGGAGCGAGCGGACCAAGGAATACCGCTCCGGCATGACGAACCCCAGCAGAGAGACGTGCTGCATCGTCGGTGATGATCTCGACATGTTCAGCAGCGATGTGGTTGACGACAGCAATCGCTGCTTCGGGAGAATCGACAAGCGCGCAGAACCCACCCGAAGCGAATGTTGACTCAATCTCAGAACGTCGGGGGGCCTCGGCAACAAGTCGAACGAGCGCGGCATCGACTGCGTCGGCCACAGTTTCGTCCCATGTGACCAACCACGCGAGTCCGTCGGGGCCATGTTCGGCTTGAACCATGAGGTCGATCGCCACGAAATCAGCGGGAGCAGTTTTGTCGGCGATCACGACGATTTCAGAGGGACCGGCGAAAGCCATTGGTACGCCAACAAGCCCCGCAACCTCGCGCTTTGCGAGAGCGACGAAGGCATTACCTGGACCAGCGATGACATCGACCGGACGGAGCGTTTCGGTCCCGTAGGCCATTGCGGCAATCGCTTGCGCACCTCCGATCGCTCGGACTTCATCAGCCCCAGCAATTGCGGCCGCAGCAAGCGTCGCAGGAGCGATTTTTCCGGTCCCGCGATCGGGAGGCACGCATAAGACAATTTCAGGAACTCCGGCAACACGGGCAGGAATAACGGTCATAAGCACCGACGATGGGTACACGCCACGTCCGCCTGGGACGTAGCAACCAGCCCGATCGACGGGAACAGAACGCCCGGTCACGCTGATACCTCCGCGAACAACGGTGTGTTCGTCGCGAAGTTGCGCAACATGAAAGGTTCGAACCGCCTCGGCGGCTTCGGTCAGTGCATCCGCGAGTTCCGACGGAATCGAAGCGAGTGCTTCGAGAAGCGCTTCGCGGCCGACACGCGAATCGGCGATGTTGACGCCATCGAATTTTTCCGTCAGGGAACGAATCGCCGCATCGCCACCGGTACGAACCTCGGCGAGGATCGCACGCACTGCTTCTGTGGGACCTTCTCCGCCCGGATCGGGTCGCGGGAGTTCAGCAACGAGTTCGTCGCCATTCCTTCCGCGGAGATCGATTCGGTTCAACACGACATAGGACGCTAGCGGTCGGCCCGCCTTGAACTGGAGAGGTTTACCGGTTTCAGTTGGCCCGACGTGCTGCAGCCACCAAGCGCCGGTGAGCAGTACGTAACGACCGCTCGACCTCGAACAAATCCGAGGCCAGTGATTCATCGCCCGCAGCTAAGACCGTTTCGGCAGTAGACGTCACCCGGTCAAGGAGTTCTTCGAGCGAAGTGGTCGCGCTCGACAGTTGGGCGTGTTCACTGTGCACGTGCGCAGTCTTCCAGACTGGCCGGAGTTTCAATAACGACTGCAGCGACCGGCCCCTCGATCGCAACCTGGAGCAAAAAGATGACGACGCCCCACAAGGGGGCGTCGTCCAGGCGACACTGGGCGGCGGATCCCAGATGATTGTCGCCGTGTCAGGCGGCGGGAGCCTGACGGACTCAACATAGCGCGAGAATTTGACGATCTCGCGCCTCTTAGTGCTCAAAAGATTCTGATGATCTAGGTCATTTGACCGTCAGATCTCTCGATCAGGTCCGTGACTCAGATCGATGCCGACGGGCAGAAGTCGGAAAGGACGCAATCCACGCATCGGGCTTTGCGCGACGCACACACTCGGCGGCCGTGGAGAATCAACAACAGGCTGAATCTTCCCCAGTCAGCGGGAGGAATCATGTCGTCGAGAACGTATTCGACTTTGACGGGATCGGTTTCGGTCGTCAGGCCCAACCGAAGCGACAGCCGACCCACGTGCGTGTCAACGGGAAGTCCAGGCAGATCCATAGCCACACTGCGAACGACATTTGCCGTTTTGCGGCCCACTCCGGGGACGGTGACGAGATCTTCCATGGAAGAAGGCACCGCGCAACCAAACCGCTCTACCAACGCTTGCGCCATACCGATAAGAGAACGAGCTTTGTTCTTGTAGAACCCTGTACTTCGAACTAACTCTTCGACCTCGAGAGGATCGGCAACGGCGAGATCTTCAGGACTTGGGAATCGATCGAATAACGCGGGAGTCACCAGATTGACCCGGACGTCGGTGCACTGTGCCGACAGGATCGTCGCTGCCAGAAGTTCATACGGATTGCGGTGATCCAGTTCGCACTGCGCATCGGGATACTCAAGGTCGAGGCGGGCGAGGGTTTCTTTCGCTCGTCCCTTTGGAGATCGGGGCTTTGCCATGGAGACGGGACCCTACTGCCGCCGGCGCCGGTAGGGTCCGCCCGTGCGCAATGAACTTCGAGACGGATCTGGTCGACTCGTGCGGCTTGAGTCCGAACCCGCCACCGAGGCAGACGTCACCGAAGCGAACGCTGCCGGTCTCGAACTGACGCGCCGTATTGAACAATTACGAATCCCTCTTCCCCTCCCAGCATCAGGGACTCCCCTCATCACCCGGCCGTTTCTGCCTGGCCAGGATGACGAAGCATTTTTACGCGTCAATAACCGCGCATTCGCTTGGCACCCTGACCAATCAGGCTGGACACAGGATCAACTCGCCGATCGGATGAATGAACCGTGGTTCGATCCCCAAGGATTCCTTCTGCACGAAGTCAACGGCGAACTCGCAGGGTTCTGTTGGACCAAGGTTCATCCTGCGACCGCTACTGATCCCCAACTCGGCGAGATTTACGTCATCGCCGTGGACCCCGACTTCCACGGGTCGGGACTCGGACGAGCGTTAACTCTCGCTGGGCTCGCCCATCTCGCGGCGCAGTCGGTCACGGTCGGCATGTTGCACGTCGAGCAAGACAACACCGCTGCAGTTTCGTTATACCGAAATCTTGGGTTTTCTCATCACGACGCTCACTGTTGGTGGGCCCTTCCCCATGGCGACGCGTCATGACCTCGGAACACCTTTCGCTCTTCGATGCTGACCGAGATGCGCTCACCCAGATCCTCGACGGAGAACCGCGGTACCGACTCGACCAACTCTGGAAGGGCCTCTACGTCGACTTCGCCGAGCCGAGCGACATCACATCGCTGCCTGCAGGACTTCGCGCTCGGCTCGCCGAAACCCTTCCATCGGCACTCGAGATGGTGACGGAATCAGCCACTGCTGATGGCGAGACCGTGAAGTGGCTCTGGAAACTCGCCGACGGCGCCTCAGTCGAAACCGTCCTCATGCATTACCCCGATCGCTCAACGGTGTGCGTGAGCACCCAGGCTGGTTGCGCGATGGCCTGCGGATTCTGCGCAACCGGTCAGGGCGGATTCGAGCGGAACCTCACGGTCGGTGAAATCGTCGAACAAGTGGTGCGCGCTGCTCGACGAGCAAATGAAGGGCCGACGCCTCGTCGCGTCTCCAACATCGTGTTCATGGGCATGGGTGAACCCATGGCGAATTACGACCGCATGATCGGAGCTGTGCATCGCATACACGGCGATATCGGCATCTCGGCTCGCCATCTCACAATCTCCACGGTCGGGATCATTCCTGGCATTCGCAAACTTGCCGATGAACCACTCCCGGTCAACCTTGCCGTGTCACTTCATGCCGCAAACGATGAACTGCGAGACGAACTCGTCCCCATCAACCGTCGCTATCCACTCGCCGATCTTTACGACGCGTGCGAGGAGTATCTGAAGATAAAAAATCGACGTCTTTCGTTCGAATGGGCCATGATCGCTGACGTCAACGATCGACCATCTGACGCACGTGAACTGGCTGCGGCAACCAAACGATTGCGCGCGCATGTCAACCTCATCCCGCTCAATGACACGCCCGGATGGCCGACAACCGGTTCATCGCCTGCGAAAGTCCAGCAGTTCGCTAATGAACTGCTGGAACTCGGCGTGAATGTGACGGTCCGGGCGAACCGAGGCAATGACATCGACGCTGCGTGCGGTCAACTTCGAGCAGATCACAACGGACCGACTGTCACCGAAGTGCCGGCCCGTATCGAACGAATTAAGCGCTCTCCAGATTCCACGACCTGACCAGGCCACACCACCGATGCTTCGACGTCGCCGAAAACGCGTGCACCTGTTCCAATAACGCTTGAGGCAACTTTTGCGCTGACATCGATCTGTGCGCCTTCTGCGACAAGTGAGTCACCTGCCAATGCAACTGCCTCAAGATTCGCGCGCAAGTAATCAAGCGGCATTCCACAATCGATAAACACACCGTCGTGGCTCACGACTTCGAGTTCGCCATTTGCGAACGCGTCGCGCCACACAACCTCATACAAACCGGTCGGTTGGTCATCAAGTCGTTCGACAATTCGCCAAGGAAGAGTGCTGGCAACAATCTTCGACGAAGGACTAAAGGTCGATCCACCATTCACCATTACGCGAACTGTCTGACCATCCCAACCTTCGAGAAGTGCATCGAGAGGCGTCGGCGTCCAACCGTCAGCATTCACGACGACCACCGAACGTCCATCGATCCATGGTCGGAGTTGACCAATGCCACCTGCAGTGCCCAACGGTTGATCGGATTCGAGTGAAACGGTGACCGCCCCTGCCCACTGATCACGCAGATGGGACTGGAGTTGTTCGCCATGATGATGAGCGTTCACTGCGAGTGACCCAACCGTCGGCTCAAGGCGATCGAGCGCGAGGTCAACCAGAGCTCGGTTGCCTACGGGGCACAGGGCCTTAGGGAGCAACTGTGTCAGTGGGTCAAGCCGGCTTCCGGCACCCGCAGCGAGCACCACACCAACAAGGTCGGAGCGAGACATGCTCAGGGCTGGTGCGGCAATAGGTTCCATCCCTGACAGACTCCCACCCCATGGAGACCCGTCGTTGGACAAACCCAACTCAACCCCAAACCCTGCAGATCGCCGTGTTCCTTCTGTACATCAACGCTGTGTTCACCGCACTCCTCGGCGGCATTATGAGTCCACTCGGATTGGTGTTGGTTATTGGTCAAGGTGGCGCCGGATTCGGCATTGCCAATGAGAAACGCTGGGGCTACTGGCTCGGCGTCGTCATAGCCGCAATCGGACTTGTCCCATTCATTCTCGCAATCGCCAGTAACGGCATCGGCTCAGCCCTGAGCTTCAGTTTCTTGCTGTCGCTTGTAATGCCCCTCGCGCTATTCGCGCTCTTGCTCCACCAACAAAGTCGCGAGTACCAGCGGATTTGGTTCTCCTGAACGACCATGGACTTCAATCTCGCTGAAGTTATTCGAGCGGTAGCGAAGGCAGTGCCGACTCGCGAAGCGCTCGTGCACGACGACAACCGGCTGACCTACGCCGCGTTCATGTCGCGAGTCGATCGCCTTGCGTCCGCTCTTGCTTCTCGTGGCCTCGGCTCCCATACCGACCGCTCTGCACTTGAGAATTGGCAAAGCGGGCAAGACCACGTGGCGCTGTATTTACACAACTGCCCGGAATACATCGAAGGAATGGTCGGTTCCTACGCTGCTCGCCTCGCACCGTTCAACGTCAACTACCGATACGTCGCCGAAGAACTGCGATATCTCCTCGCCGACTCTCAAGCCCGGGTCATCATTTTTCATTCTGCGTTCGCCGCAACCCTCGACGCGATTCGCGCTGAACTTCCTGAACTTCAACTGCTGCTACAGGTTGATGATGGAAGTGGCACCGCTCTCCTCGAAGGAGCCGAGTGGTACGAGGAGGTTCTCGCATCGGCTCCGTTACTTCCCCTTCCCACACCGTCACCCGATGATCTGTACATCCTCTACACCGGCGGCACCACGGGGATGCCCAAGGGAGTGCTGTGGCGCCAAGGCGACATCTACCCTGCTGCTCTCGGCGGCCGGAAGATCTCGACCGGCGTCGAATACGAATCGATTGAATCCATCGTCGAGAATTCTCTCGAAGGCGGCATGCGAGTACTCCCCTCCGCTCCGTTCATGCACGGCGCTGCGCACTGGATGGCGATGAACGCGTTAGGGAACGGGAATACCATCGTGCTCCCACACAACCCCACCACCTTTGACCCCAAAGACTTTTGCGAAACCATCGACCGAGAAAAAGTCAACATCGCGCTCATCGTTGGTGATGCCTTCGGACGGCCATTGCTTGACGAACTCGATCGCGCACAGCACAACCTCTCGTCACTTGTTCTTCTCATTAGTGGCGGTGCTGCTCTTACTGCTCCCGTGAAGACCGCTCTTCTCGATCGCCTTCCATCGTTGGCAATCATGGACGGCCTCGGATCTTCAGAGACCGGGCAACAGGCAAGCCAAGTCGTCGGCGCCGGCGCACCAGTGACTACAGGAACTTTCAAACCAGGAACAGGTATGGCGATCATTTCGGCCGACCTTGGCCGTCGCCTCGATGCGGGCCACGAAGATCTCGGGTGGCTCGCACAATTTGGACGGGTCCCACTCGGTTACCTCGGTGATGGCGAAAAGACTGCTCGCACCTTCCCCACGATCGACGGCGTTCGCTATTCGGTGCCGGGTGACCGTGCTCGACTCAGCGCGGACGGCACCCTCGAACTTCACGGACGCGATTCGGTCACGATCAATTCCGGGGGCGAGAAGATTTTTGCTGAAGAGGTCGAAGCCGCTCTTGCACATCACCCAGCGGTGTATGACGTGATTGTGACGGGCCGTCCATCAGAGCGCTGGGGAAGCGAAGTCGTTGCCATCGTGCAGTTTCGCCCGGGGTTCAGTGCCAGTTTCGAAGACTTGGTTGCCACCTGCGCCGACCACATCGCGCGCTACAAACTTCCAAAAGATCTGATCATCGTTGAACAGATCGAACGATCCCCCGCCGGAAAGGCCGACTACCGGTGGGCTCGTTCTCTCGTCGCTGACGCTGACAAATAGCCGCTTCCCCGGCGCCACCATCGCGACCGCGGCTCGCTCTAGTGTCTCCGGTTAATGACCGGCAGCGATGACACTCATCAATTCCGAACTTGGCTGATCATTGCGGTTTTCGGCGTTCTCGCTTTCGCCATTGGGGGCACCGCATTTTTCCTTGGGCACTCATCGTCATCTCGTGCCTCGATGCAAATAGTCATCGACGATGCTGCCGCCAGCGCGGCTCCGGTTGACCCGTACGCGCAGTACCGCGCCACAGGCTGGATAGCCGCAGAGAATGCAAAACCCGGCACGCACGATTGGGCGGTGCCCGACGACAAGGCAGCATGGGCAAAGATCGAAGGATTTTTTGATGCCACCAGCATCAACCTGGGCAGTTCGGTCATCCTGAGATCATCAACACGGGCGCCGACGTGGCAAGTGACCGCGTATCGCATCGGCTGGTATGGCGGAACCGGCGGACGAATGATCTGGAAAAGCGACAGGCTCGTTGGCGTGAACCAGCCCAGGGCCGAACAGGGGGGCATACCAAAGGCATGGAGCGCTCCATGGGCAACGTCGCTCGCCATTCAAACCGACGCCACATGGCCACCTGGTCAGTACCTCTTCAAACTCGAAAGCGTTGACGGTGGAGCCTCGTATGTTCCCCTCGTCATCCGCGACGACAAGAGCACCTCAGACATACTCATGCAAAGCGCTGTGACCACCTGGCAGGCCTATAACGGTTGGGGTGGCGCCAGCGTCTACACCGGAACCACGGGTCGAGCCGATGCGGTCAGTTTCGACAGGCCCTACACCGGCAATGGAAGTGGCGAATTCCTCGGACGTGAGCGCGAGTTCATCGCCCTTGTAGAGCGCCTCGGCCTTGACGTTTCGTATTGGACCGACATTGACCTTCACCAGCGTGGCGAATTGGCCAAGAATCATCGCGGCATCGTCATCCCAGGACACGACGAGTACTACACCGTCGAGATGCGCAAAAACCTTGAAGCCGCTCGCGACGCTGGCGTAAATATCGGTTTCTTCGGCGCCAATAACGTCTACCGGCGCATCCGACTTGATCCCACACAAAATGGGCTCAATCGGCATGAAACCAATTACCGCGATGCATCTCGCGACCCACTGAACGGAAAAGACCCTGAACGGGTCACAACATCGTTCCGAGAGAGCCCAGCCCCCAATCCCGAGAGTTCACTCACAGGGTCCTATTACGAGTGCAACCCCGTTGATGCCGATTGGGTTGTCGGTGATACCTCGATGTGGATGTTCGAAGGATCCGGTTTTAAGAACGGCGAAAAAATTGCTCACATGGTCGGCAACGAATACGACAGGGTGAACCTCAGTGTTCCGACCCCGGCGAATATTCAGATACTTGCCCACTCGCCCGTGACCTGCAGGGGAATGAGTTCCTTTGCTGACACCACGTGGTATTCCGCTTCAAGCGGCGCAGGAGTTTTCGATGCTGCCACCTTCGGGTGGTCACCCCTCATGCTCGACGCATGTCCCGCCGGAACGCCATCAACGCCGATATGCAAACTCCAGAAGGTCACCGAAAACATCTTGCGGGCCTTCGCCAAGGGTCCAGCAGGTGCTGCTCACCCAAGCGTTTCGAATCTGTCGAAGTTCTCGATGTCTGCCCCGCGCACCACGACGCCACCACAAACCACCGGGCCACAATCGCCGACAACTACCACCGGATCGACAGCCCCTTCATCGAGCACCACGACGACAACGACTGTCGCCACAACTACGACCACCACTACGGCAGTTCAAATTCCGTAACCCGCTTCGTCTCAGAGCCGAGTCGCACCGTAGGCTTGAGACGTGAAGGAAATCGACAGCCAACAGCTCCCCCAAGGCGACGAGAAAGTTCGCGCTGTTCGTTCCATGTTCGACGCGATCGCTCCGCGCTACGACCTTGTCAATCGAGTGATGACGTTTCGGATGGATGTTCGATGGCGCACCCGCACGGTTCGCGAACTCGGGCTTCCCGATGGTTCGCTTGTAGCTGACCTTGCATGCGGAACTGGCGATTTCTGTCGGGAACTCCAAAAACATGGGCACCGTCCGATCGGTTTCGATCTCTCCTACGGAATGCTTGCTGCTGCTCGCACCTCCGCACCGCTCGCCGAAGCCGACGCGTTGGCCTTACCTGTCCCCGATGGTTCGCTCGATGGCATCACATGCGGGTTTGCTCTCCGCAACCTTGTCGAACTCGACGGCTTCTTCACCGAACTCGCTCGCACCGTTCGTCCCGGCGGGCGTATCGCTCTGCTCGAAGTCGCCGAACCGCCCAATCGATTCCTGCGTTGGGGACATTCGATCTATTTCGGTTCAGTTGTTCCGAAAGTGGGCGGACTGCTCTCCGATCCATCGGCCTATCAGTACCTCCCGAAATCTGTGGCCTACCTTCCCGAACCGGGCGTGATGCTGCAACGTCTAGCCGACGCTGGGTTCGTTCAGGTTGAACGCCAACTACTTTCCGTCGGAATTTCACAACTCATCACCGCAACGCGGCGCAGCGACACGAAGTGAACCTGACCGCGGGGCTCGTCGCCCGCACCCGCTCGCTCGAAACTGCGCCTGACTTGGTGTCACTTTGCGATGACGCCGATGCACTCTTCGCGAGTAATGGAATGGGACTCGTCGGTATCGGTATCGCCGCACGCATACCCGTGCCACGAGGCGACCAACGCAACGCTGGCGCATCCGTCAGCGCCGCACTGGCAATGATCGCGGTCAGTGATCCGGTCGCGCTACCAGGAACCGGCGCAGTAGGAATCGGCGCGTTCCCCTTCGACCCCCAACTCGACGGAGAACTTCTCATTCCGCGCATTGTCATCGGATGCGGTCCCGACGGAACGGCATGGATCACAACAATTGCGTTGCCTGAGGACGAACCCTCAGAATCGGAACTCACCGAGATCCTCGAACGAGCCGATCACGTCGGCAACGGTTTTGCTCGCGACGCTGGCATCCACACATCAAGTACCTCGCCTTCGTCGTTTGACCTTCATCCCCTCCGCAGCCCCGAGGACTGGTGCGATGCGGTGTCCGAGGCCACCGAGCGACTGCGTTCAGGGGGCGCAAAGAAAGTCGTTCTGGCTCGCGGAATTGAAATCGTCACCGATCGGCCCATTTGCCCAAGTGCGGTGTTGTCTCAGTTGCGTCGGTCGTTCCCAGCGAGCCACCTGTTCTGTGTCGATGGGTTCGTTGGCGCCTCTCCAGAACTTCTTGTCGAACGTTCCGGTCAGAGCGTTCGAGCCCACCCAATGGCCGGCACCGCACCTCGAAGCGGAGATCCAGAAACCGACGCTCGTCTCGCCGCATCGCTTCTGGCGTCGACGAATACTCGCGACGAACATCGTCACACCATCGACATGGTTCACGACACGTTGTTGCCTTGGTGTTCGTATCTCGATGAAGAAGCTGAGCCATCTATCGTGGCCGTCGCCAACGTGCAGCACCTCTCGACGCGCCTCGAGGGTCAATTGTCTGAGCCGGTTGCTTCAGTCCTTGACCTCGTTGCCGCATTGCATCCAACACCGGCTGTAGGGGGCATGCCGCGAGACGCTGCACTCGAACTCATCGCTGAACTTGAAGATCTCGACCGGGGACGTTTCGCTGGTCCGGTCGGATGGGTTGACGCAAACGGAAACGGAACATGGGCTGTCGGTATTCGCTCCGCGCAAATTGACGGAACTCACACTCGGATCTATGCCGGCGTTGGCGTCGTTGCCGAGTCGCAACCCGAGCACGAACTTGCTGAGACCCGAGCCAAACTTCAGACGATGCTCGGAGCAATCGTCAGGCCGTAAGCCACCCAGCGCTTACTGCGGCTTCTCGCCCCGCTCGCTGGAGTTCATCATGAACCGCAACATTCTCAGCTCGACGCGACCGCGCCATGACGATATGCACGCCACCGGCAGCGAGCGAGGCTTCGACAGCTAGCCCGATCGCTCCATCGTCGGCGGCTTCGAGTACGGGGAGTCCGTGGGCGTGAGCAATCATCGCCAGATCAACGCCGTGGGGAGTGCCGAAGAGTTGTTCGTACTTCTCTGTATCAAGAGCTGCGGCTTGAGGGAGGAACGAAAAGATTCCACCGCCATCGTTATCGACAACGACGATGCACAGATCCACGCCACGAGCATCGAGCCCAAGCAACCCGTTCGTATCGTGAAGAAAGGCAACGTCACCGATAAGCAACACGGTGGGACAACCAGAGAGCGCAACACCCGCAGCGGTGGAGACCACCCCGTCGATGCCATTTGCTCCGCGGTTCGACACCACGGTGAGCCCATCGCGTCGGGCACTGAACCATTCCACATCGCGGATTGGCATTGAAGAAGAAACCACAAGAGTTCCACCAGCAGCAATTGCAGCGACAGTTTGCCGAGCAACCCCTGGCTCAGTTATCGAATCGAAGTTTTTCAACACCATTTCGAATGCAGCCTCGGCGGCGTCATCGCTTTTGCGCCAAATCTCATTCCATGTTGGGTCAGACACGCGCTCAACGAGAGGAAGAATTGATCGGACATAGACAGAGGCTGACTGGCGCACGCGGAGGGTGACAGAACGAGAGGGATCGTTCACGACCGCTGTGGGATCGACATGGACGTGCGGCACGTTGACCGAACCAATCCACTCGCCCACCACTTTCGACGCAGGAAGTGAACCAAACCGAAGAATCATCTCGACCAAGGTCTGCGCGCCATCACCACGCATCAGGGTGTCGGCATGTGCGATCACATTTCGATGTTCGCCACGACATCCGCTGCGTGGGTCAGCGAGAATTGGCCATCCCAACGTTTCAGCTAATTGCAAAACTGCGTCGGGATCATCGATTCCGCTTCCAGCGATAATCACGCCGCGTAATGGCAACGGCCCCGGATCCGTAAACGGATCTCCGGGATCGACAGCGACATGTTGGAGGTCATCCAACGGTGGCAATTGCGCTGGCGCTCCGAGCAGCGGTTCATCGAAAGGAAGGTTGCAATGAACCGGCCCGGGGTCCGATCCCACAGTGGCCCACCATGAACGTTTCGCGAGTGAGCGCCAAGAAGATGTGTTCTCAGTTGACGGGAGTGGACCATCAAATTCTGCTCGCACCGAGCCACCGTAGAGACCCACTTGATCGATTGTTTGAGGGGCGCCTATGCCACGCAGTCGAGGCGGTCGATCGGCGGTGACGACGAGCAAGGGGACCCGATCGAGATCGGCCTCGACAACAGCCGGATGAAACTCGACCGCAGCTGTTCCACTTGTACATAGGACGAGCGTGGCGCGCCCCGTTGCACGCGAAAGGCCGAGCGCCATAAACGACCCCGAACGCTCGTCGTGATGGACATGAACCCTCACGCGATCATCAGATGCGAGCGCTACTGCCATGGGAGTCGACCGTGAGCCGGGACACACCACCGCATCGGTCAAACCATTACGGACCCACTCATCGACGAGGGTGGCGCAGAACGTTGCGTTGAGTACGCCATTGTCCTCGTCAGTCATGGCAGCAGCCTACGGTCCGCGCTGGCCCGGGCTCTACGCTGAGGGAGTGGCTTTCCAAGTTCTTTCCAGCATCCGGTCGGGACCACCCGCTGACACCACCCCAATCACTTTGCTTCACGGGTTCACCCAAACCGCCAAATGCTGGGGGCCATTCGCAGATCAACTCGCTGCGGCCACTCCCATCGTGGCAATTGACCTGCCCGGTCATGGCGGTTCGACAGATGTCCGTGGCGACCTGAAGCAAACAGCCACGATGATCGCATCAGCCATCGCCCCGAGCGTCGTCATTGGGTACTCGCTCGGCGGCCGCGTCGCCCTGCATCTCGCCCTTGCCTTTCCTGAGCTGGTCGAACGACTCGTCCTCATCGGTGCCACCGGAGGCATCGACAGCGAGATCGAACGATCACAACGTCAGTCAGCTGACGAAACCCTTGCCGACCACCTCGAAAGCGTTGGAGTCGAAACGTTCCTCGACGAGTGGCTTGCACAACCTCTCTTTGCATCACTCACGGCGCAACAATCGATGCGCGAACAACGCTCCCTCAACTCCGCAGCCGGCTTGGCTTCAAGCCTTCGACTGTGTGGAGTCGGAACTCAGGCGCCCTTATGGGATCGCCTCAACAACCTCACAATGCCCGTCCTCGTTCTCGCCGGCTCCAACGACGAGAAGTTCTCTCAACTTGGCCATCGACTCGTTGCATCGATCGGAAACAACGCGTCGTTTATGGCGATCGCAGAATCCGGACACAGCGCTCACTTAGAAAACCCAACAGCAGCCTCGACAGCGGTTGCTGAGTGGTTGTCTAAAACCTCTTGATCAACCGCCGTAGAACAATCCAGCAGAAATCAACACACCAAAGGCCAACTGAATCTTTCCAGTTGCTCCAAGGACTGGAATCAACGCTGGTCCACGAGCACCCTCAATGATGCGTTGCACAGGCTTGCGAGCCAGCAGGATCGCGAACATCGACAACGCTCCCGCAGGTCGTTGCGAAAGTCCGCAAAGGAACGGCACCGTGATGAACGGGAGCACGATGAGCACGATGTAGAGAACTCGTGTCCATTTGTCTCCAAGACGAACAGCGAGTGTGCGCTTTCCTGCGGCGGTATCGCCGGGGATATCGCGGAGATTGTTGACGACTAACAACGCCGTAGCGAAAAGTCCGACCGGAATGGAGATCAACAGCGTGAGCGGCGTGATTCGTTCGATTTGAACGAACGCCGATCCCGTCGTAGCGACAACTCCAAAGAAAACGAATACGAATGCCTCACCAAGACCGGCATAGCCGTATGGCCGCGGACCGCCGGTATAAAACCATGCGGCAGCAATTGCGACCGCTCCGACAGCAATCAACCACCAACTCGTTGTCGCGGCAAGGCCAAGTCCAGCAATCGCAGCAACACCAAATGATGCAAATGCCGCACGCTTTACTGCGCTCGGCTTTTTCCGACCCGAACCGGTAAGTCGCATTGGTCCGACCCGATCGGCATCGGTGCCGCGAATTCCGTCGGAATAATCGTTGGCGTAGTTCACGCCGATTTGCAGCGCGAGCGAGACCACGAGGGCAGCGGCGAAACGCCAGATGATGAGCCCCTTCAACGCATTGGTCTCACCGTTCATCCCGGCCGCAGCGGCGGTTCCGACGAGTACGGGAACCAGTGCCGCAGGCAGGGTTCGGGGTCGGGCTCCAGCAATCCAGTCCTTCATGGCGGCAAGTGTGGCCGTTGGAGCCCGAACTCGCCGAATCTGAGGCCTAGCCTCAACCCCGATGCAGGAATTGGTGGCGATCGCCCAGACCGGACAGCGCTTTGTGGAGACCCTCTCGCAGGCCTGGGAGCGCGATGACGCCGTTATGCCCCTCGACCCTCGCCTCCCTGTTGCAGCGAGAGAGGCGCTCCTCTCCGCCCTCTCCCCGACTCTCCTGATTGATGCGGAAGGCACCGAGCATCGACTCAAGGGCCGAAAGGTCGAAGCCGGCGATGCCCTTGTGATTGCCACCTCTGGAAGCACGGGCACGCCGAAGGGTGTTGTGCATACACACGCCTCGCTCGAAGCATCAGCACGATCAACCTCAACCGCTCTCGGCGCCGAGGCATCAATCGATCGTTGGTTGTGTTGTCTTCCCCTCACACATATCGCCGGACTCGCGATCGTGGTTCGTTCGCGCACATTCGAAATTCCCCTTGTCGTCCATGATCGGTTTGATGCTGAGACTGTCGAGGCTGCGGCCCGCGAAGGCGCCACGCTTACGTCACTGGTGCCCACCGCCCTCGCTCGCATCAATCCGCAGCTGTTTCGCCGCATCATCGTTGGCGGACAGGCCGCACCAGAGAACCTCCCTGACAACTGCCGCGCGAGTTACGGCATGACCGAAACCGGCAGCGCCGTTGTCTTCGATGGCCAACTTCTCCCAGGCGTCGAACTCCGGATCGTCGATGGCGAGATCCACGTTCGCGGCGACATGATGTTGCGCTGCTATCGAGACGGAATCGATCCCCGCACGCCCGATGGTTGGTTCCGCACCAACGACGCTGGCGAACTGACTGATGGGCGCCTCATCGTTCACGGACGGCGCGGCGACCTCATCATCTCGGGCGGCGAGAACATCTGGCCCGCTCCCGTCGAGGAATCACTTTCCCAACTTGGTTCAATCGCCGAGGTTGCCGTCGTCGGTCGCCCTGATGATGAATGGGGCCACGTCGTTACCGCCATCGTCGTGGCCACAGACACATCACAGCCACCAACACTCGACGAACTTCGAGACCACGTGAAGCAGACGCTTTCCCCCTACTGTGCGCCTCGACGCATCGAACTACGTGACGCACTGCCGCGCACTCCACTCGGAAAAATCGAACGACGACTTCTGTAACCCTCTTGCACGAAAGAGCAGACCATGACCGAAACTGAAGGACCAACTCTCCTCGTGGAGCGTGAAGGGCCAGTGCTCATCCTCACGATGAACCGTCCGCATCGCCGCAATGCCCTTGTGCCCGACATGCTCGTGAGGTTCGCCGACGCATGGGACCTCGCCGACAGCGACGACTCAATTCGTTGCGTGATCCTCACCGGTGCCGGCGATATCGCTTATTGCGCAGGCGGCGATCTCAACGACGGCTGGATGTCGGGAGAAATCACCGAAGAGGCGAAACTCATTCAGGAACGACTCAAAGCCGACCCAGGCATCACCGGCAAAGGTCTCCTACTCACGCATTGGTGCACGAAGCCGATCATTGCTGTGGTCAATGGCCAGTGCATGGGCGGCGGCTGCGAAATGTTGCAGTCCACCGATATCCGAATCGCCGAATCACACGCGACCTTCGGCGTTCCCGAAGTGAAACGCGGTCTCATTGCTGGGGCCGGCTCCACGATGCGCTTGAAGCGACAGATCCCCTACGCCGTTGCAATGGACATGCTCATCACTGGCCGGGTGCTCGATGCTGAAGAAGCGCTTCGCTGGGGGCTCGTGAGCCACATCGCCCCGAGCGGCGAAGGAATGACCAAGGCCCGAGAAATCGCCGAAGTCATTTGCGCCAATGGTCCGCTCGCCGTCAAGGCAGCGAAGGCCTCGGTCATCGAAACCGGTTGGTTACCTGAGTCCGAAGCACAACCAATCGAAATAGGTCACGTCATTCCGGTGATGCGCTCTGCCGATGCCAAGGAAGGCATGAAGGCATTTTCGGAAAAGCGCATGCCGAACTTTGAAGGCAAGTAACTGAGTCCATCAGTTCATCTCTGACGGAAGCGGACCGAAGCGTCCGTCTTCGCGATCAAGCGCGTCGATCATCGCCATATCGTCCTCGCTGATCGTGAAGTCGAACACATCGAAGTTGGACTGAATTCGCGACAGGGTTGCCGATTTCGGAATGGTGACGATTCCGTGTTGGATCTCCCAGCGCAGAGCAATCTGCGCAGGCGTCCTGCCGTAGTTGTTGGCCAACATCACGAGCAACGGGTCGTCGTCAACCGAACCACGGGCGATGGGACCCCATGCTTCGGTCACAATCCCATGAAGGTCATGAAAGTCACGCAGAAGTTTCTGTTGAAAGAACGGGTGCAGTTCAACCTGATTCAGCGCTGGCACAACGCCAGTTGCTTCGATGATGCGGTGGAGGTGTTCGGGCTCGAAGTTCGAGACCCCAATCGAACGCACCCGGCCGCTTTCACGCAATTCGATGAACGTCTCCCATGTTTCGACATAGAGATCGTTCGCCGGCGCTGGCCAATGAATGAGGAGGAGATCGAGGTAGTCGAAGCCCAGCGTTTCGAGCGAACGATCGAATGACTCGGCAGAAAGTTCTCGGCCCTGCGAGCTATTCCATACCTTTGTGGTGACGAAGATGTCTTCACGAGCCAGACCGCAGTTATTCACCGCGGCGCCGACTCCCTCTTCGTTGAAATAGCCCCACGCGGTGTCGATATGGCGATAGCCCACCTCGATCGCTTGGCCCACAAGTTGTTCTGCCTCTTCGGCGGGAATCTTGAAAACTCCGAAACCAATCTGGGGAATCGAGTGGCCGTCGTTGAATGCGATTCGAGGAACAGTCGTCATGATCGCATCGTAGGACCTCGCGACCGATACCCTCCCGCCCGTGACAAACCGCCTTGCGAATGAGACCAGCCCGTACCTCCGCCAGCACGCTGATAATCCCGTGGACTGGTGGCCCTGGGGTCCCGAGGCATTGGCCGAAGCCAAACGACGCGATGTACCCGTGCTCATTTCCGTGGGTTACTCCGCGTGCCACTGGTGTCACGTGATGGCCCACGAATCATTTGAGGACGAAGCCACCGGCGCGCTCATGAATCGACTCTTCGTGAACGTCAAAGTCGATCGCGAAGAACGCCCCGATGTTGACGCGGTGTACATGGACGCGGTGCAAGCGATGAACGGTCACGGCGGTTGGCCAATGACGGTGTTCTGTCTGCCCGACGGACGCCCGTTCTTTGCCGGCACCTACTTCCCAAAAACTTCCCGCGGAGGTCATCTCGGTTTCGCGGAACTGTGCGACCGCATCAACGAGCTCTGGCAGACGCGGCGCGATGAGCTCATCGAACAAGCAACAACCGTCACGGACGCTATCGACCAAGGCGTGGAGCTCCCCCATCCAACTCGAGAGCCTGACACTTCGCTCTTTGTCGCAGCGACCTCAGCCCTCTTGGGGCAGGTTGACAAAACCGATGGCGGATTCGGTGGAGCACCGAAGTTCCCCCAAACGTTCGCAATCGATTTCCTTCTTCGCCATCACGCCCGCACGAATAATCCCGCAGCGTTGGAGGCCGCTCTCCTGTCACTCGACGCCATGGCCGCAGGCGGTATTTACGATCATCTCGGTGGAGGGTTCGCTCGCTACGCCACAGATCGCCGCTGGCTCATTCCGCACTTCGAGAAGATGCTGTACGACCAGGCGCTTCTCGCCCGCGCTTACCTGCACGCGTGGCAACTCACCGGCGAACCGCGATTCCGTCAGACGCTCGACGAAACGATCAACTACGTCCTCAATGAACTTCGTCATCCGCTTGGCGGTTTTTATTCGGCCGAAGATGCCGATTCTGAAGGCGTCGAAGGAAAGTTCTACGTCTGGTCAATCGACGAAGTTCGAACGATTTGTGGAGCCGATGCCGAAGCCGTCATCGGCTGGTACGGAGTTACCGAACAGGGCAACTGGGAACACACCAATATTCTCGAGCGGGTTGTGCGAGGTGACCTCAAGCGCCCCGATGCAGTCGAACGTGGTCGCGTCGCACTGTTCGAAGCACGCTCCAAACGCATTCGCCCTGGGCTCGACGACAAAGTCCTCACCGAATGGAACGCGCTCATGCTTTCCACGATCGCCGAAGCCGCAGCAGCAACCGGAACCTCGAAGTGGCTTGATGCCGCGGTTACAAATGCGAACTTTCTGTGCGACAACCTGCGGGTAAACGGACGTTGGATGCGCTCATGGCAGGGTGAGGCTCGCGTCCTCGCTTTCAGCGCTGACTACGGCGCTCTCGTCGACGCCTTCGTGCGGGTGCACGAAGCAACCGGCGATCCCCGTTGGCTTGATGAAGCAACCTCCACCGCCGACGCGCTCATCGACTTGTTCTCCGACACTTCCGATATCGGAGTCTTCACCAATGGCCACGACGGCGATCAACTTGTCGCTCGCCCCAAAGAACTCATGGACAATGCCACCGCATGCGCCAATAGTCTCGCTGCCGTTGGTCTTCTCCGACTGTCTGCACTCACAGGCAATGAAACGCACCGCAACTTCGCAACCGCCATCATCGACCGCATCGCCGAATCAGCCGCACGGGTTCCGCTCGGATTCGGCCACCTTCTGCTCGGCGCAGAACTTTCTGTTCTGGGCATCGACGAAATCCTGATCTCAGGAGATCGACCCGAGCTTGTTGCCGAAGTTCACTCGCAGTGGCGACCCCGAAGCGTCCTCACCTGGGGAACTCCTGGAACGTCTCCACTTTGGGAAGGCCGCGAAGAAATCGGCATGGACGGGCGGGCCTATGTGTGTCGCCAGATGGCATGCGCGGCGCCAGCGTCCAGCGTCGAGGAACTTCGCGAGCGCCTCAACACCGGCAACTAATCACCAATTGCCACGGTGTACGACCTCGTCGAAGGCTCGCCGAGGTCGCTGTGACGATGCGCTTGGTCGCTGCTCGTCGAACGCGTAACCGAGGGCAATCGTTCCCACCGGGCGGCGATCTTCAGGAATATTGAACGCCGTCTTTACCGCACTCTCATGTTCAAACTGCCCGAAGAACAACGCCCCAAGGCCTTCGTCGACAGCGGCCAGCATCGCGACCATGGCCGAAAAGGCCGTATCGACATACCAGTAGGGCACCGTCCATGCATCTTCACCCTCGCCGAGTCCGGTGCGTTGCTTGTCGCTCTCGCTGTATCGCTCCACATACGCACTAGGCCATGAAACTGGAATGATCAGTACCGGCGCGTCGAGCAACCGCGGCCAAGGAAAGTTGACGCGACGTTCGCTCGGCAATGTCGCATCCCAATACTTCGCTGTCTGCTCTCCTTCGAGAACGACGAGATCTAAACCTTGCGTGTTCCCTGCTGCTGGGACATGACGTGCAAGGTCGAGGATGCGATCAAGTACCTCGGTCGGCACTGGGCGCGACTCGAACGCGCGAACCATCCGCCTGCTTGTGACAACGTCGGCGAATTGCATCACGCCGACCAGGAGATCACTTGATCTTGGCGAGATCCTCGGCCATCGCCCAGCCAAAGGCAATGAGCGAATCGCCTCGCTTGGCGCCGACGTTCTTGAACAACCCGATGATCTCTGGATCGATACTGTCGGCCTCAAGAGATTCGTAATCAAGTGCCAACGGGAACGAACCGTCGCCAGTGGCGATGAACGTCTTGTCATCGTAGGAACTTGAGCTGATGCTGAATCGCTTTGCGAGACGACGCCCCCATGCACGCTCTTCGCCGGTGGCCTTGTGGTCGGGGCGAGGAATGATGTCGTCGAGTGTGCGGAAGGCTTCAAAACCACTTGCAGTGGCGAAACGGGTGCCCATAAGCACATCTTCGTCTGGGAAAGCCATGACGGCGCGCTTGAACTGGTCGGCGAGAATGGCTCGCAGAACCGAGGATCGCTTCGAGGTCCGCTTCACCGAAGCGAGACCGATCAGCACGCTTGGCGTGCCACCGATGCGCTCGAGTGTGCAGAAGGAGAAGCCCTTAAGGCCGTTTCCTTCTCGTGCCAACGAAACAAGGACCCACGCTTCTACCTGCTTGGAAAGTTGCCCAACCTCGTAGAGGCTCGGCCCATCCGCGCAGATATCTGCCATCTCTGCCAACTCAGCATCACTGAGTTGCGTGCAATCTTTGGTAACGACCTTGATAGCCATGGTTCAACAGCCCCTGAAACAGACAAAACCGGAGTACTAGTTCACCCCGGCTCGCCCGCTAACGCAATTCGGCCCCCGATGTCAGTTCGCGACCGCATCTGGGCCAAGCAATTCCCTAAGTTCAGCAAGAAGACCGGCCGTGGCCGAGACCGCGAAATTCTCTGGGAGCAGCAACACCTGGTGCTCGCCGATGCGGAGGAAGACCTGAGATTCGCCGGGATGCTCTGAGAGCAGGGCTTTGAGGGCGCCGAGCAGTTCGTCGCTAAGCGCTGCAGGTTTCAGATTGACGTGCACGGGCGGGTTGCCATCGATTACCGGTTCAAATCGTTCGAGTTCCATCGCCATGAGCTTGGGCTGGTCATCACGAGTATCGACCCGGGCACGGAGGATCACCACGGCGTCGTCTTCCAGAAGGTGCCCGTAATTCTGCATGGTCTTGGGGAACACCATGACCTCGACGGTTGCCTGGAGATCTTCGAGGACGAAGACGGCCATGAGGTCACCTTTTCGAGTCCACTTCTTTTGTAGCGAGGTGACAAGGCCACCAACGGTGCGCATCGTTCCGTCTTCGACGCCTTCGAGTTCCGCGATTGTCGACTCGGTCCGACGACGCAATGACATCTCGGCACCCATCAGCGGATGGTCCGAGACGTAAAGGCCGAGCATTTCCTTTTCGAAGGTGAGACGTTGTCGCTTATCGAAGTCTTCTTCCGGAATAACAATGCGAGTTCCGGCCACCAGCGCGCCATCGTCGTCATCGTCGGCCATTGAGAAAAGATCGAACTGACCTTCGGCTTCTTTGCGCCGACGGGCAACGGTGTCATCGATGATTCGATCGAAGTAACCGAGAAGTCCCTTTCGGGAGTAGCCCATCGAGTCGAAACCGCCGGCTTTAATGAGCGACTCGATGGTCCTCTTGTTGAGAACGCTGACGTCGACTCGATCGCAAAAGTCGAAGAAGTCCTCGAACTTCCCGTTTGCGTCGCGTTCGGCCAGCATCAGCCCAACAAGACCCTCGCCAACATTGCGGACCGCAGACATTCCGAATGCGATTGCGCGCGTGCCATCGGGTTTATCGAAGGCAATGAAATCGCTCACCGAAATGTTGACGTCGGGAACCAGCACTTCGATTCCCATCTGACGACACTCGTTCAGATAAATAGCCGCTCTGTCGAGATTGGCCTTGACGCTGGTGAGAAGAGCGGCGAGATACTCAACCGGATAATGCGCTTTGAGATAGGCAGTTTGATAGGCGATGAGGCCGTAGCCGTAACTGTGGCTCTTATTGAACGCGTAATCGGCAAACGGTTCAATGACATCGAAAAGCGCTGAACCAATTTCTCGGCCATAGCCCTCGGCGTCGCAACCTTCGACAAACTTCTCGCGCTCTTTCTGAATGAGTTCGCGCACCTTCTTGCCGCAGGCTTTGCGCAGATTATCGGCGTCGGCAAGCGAATACCCAGCGAATTTCTGGGCCACTCGCATGACGGACTCTTGATAAATCATGAGTCCGTAGGTATCGCCAAGAAGTTCAGCAAGATCGTCGTGCAGGTAGTCGATCGGTTTACGCCCGTTCTTGCGATCGGCGTAATCGTTGTGCATATTCGCGGCCATCGGGCCCGGTCGGTAAAGCGCTACAAGAGCAGCAACGTCTTCGAATGAGGTCGGGGCCAGAGAGCGCATAAGCGCTCGCATCGGGCCACCTTCAAGCTGGAACACGCCAATGGAGTCGCCGTTGCGCAACATGGCCAAGGTGAGGTCGTCATCGAGCGGAATCGTGTCGATATCGACATCGATCCCTTGAGTGATCACGAGCATCGCCAAGGTGTCAGTGATGACATCGAGGTTTCGTAGCCCCAAGAAATCCATCTTGAGAAGGCCAAGTTCCTCGACACCGTGCATTTCGTACTGGGTGACGACTGGAGCGAGATCGGGATCGGAACCTGCTTCAGGCTTGCGTTGAATTGGCAGGTACTCGGTAAGCGGTTCCTTCGTAATCACTACCGCTGCAGCGTGAATACCGTCCTGGCGGCGAAGTCCTTCAAGTCCACGCGCAACATCGATGACCTGACGGGCATCGTTGTCATTCGCGTAGATGTCGCGAAGATCTGAGGCCATCTTGAAGCCATCGGTGAACTTGGGGTGTTCCTCGAGGCACGCATACAGCGGCGTGTCGCGACCCATGACCAACGGAGGCATGAGCTTGGCCACTTTGTCGCCCACCGCATAGGGATAGCCCAGCACTCGGGCGGCATCACGAACCGCAGCACGAGCTTTGATCGTCGAGAACGTGACGATCTGGGCAACATGGTCACGGCCATATTTCTCAGCCGCGTAGCGAATCATTTCGTCTCGGTAACGGGAGTCGAAGTCCATGTCGATATCGGGCATCGAACTACGGCTTGGGTTCAAGAAGCGCTCGAACAGAAGGTCGTATTCGATTGGATCGAGGTCGGTGATTCGCAACGTGTAGGCCACCGCACAACCAGCGGCTGAACCTCGACCTGGCCCGACGCGAATGTTGTTATCTCGAGCGTGCTTGATGAGATCCCAAACGATCAGGAAGTACGAAGAGAACCCCATATCGGCAATGACCTGGAGTTCGTAGACCAAGCGTTCGACGATGTGGTCGGGAACGGTCTCGCCCCAACGTTGTTTGGCCCCTTCAAACGTGAGATGACGTAAGTACTCCGCACCATCGGTGAAGCCCTCAGGGAGCGGGAAGTTGGGAAGTTGCGGATTTCCGAATTCGATTTCGACATTGCAGCGCTCGGCGATCCAGAGCGTGTTGTCGCAAGCTTCAGGCACTTCGTCAAACAGCCAACGCATCTCGGCAGCCGATTTTAAATAGTGCTGATCGCCATGAAACTTAAAACGATCGGGGTCGCTCATGAGCGAACCGGTTTGCACACACAACAACGCGTCGTGAGAAACCGCATCGTGCTGGTGCACATAGTGACTGTCGTTGGTCGCTACTAGCGGAGCCTTGATGGCGCGCGCGATCTCAAGCAATTGTGGATTCGTGGTTTTCTGTTCAGGGATGCCGTGATCTTGGATCTCGACGAAGAAATTGTCTCGACCAAAAATGTCTTGAAGCCGGGCCGCCTTTTCCAGCGCGCCGCGTTCATCGCCATTCATCAGCGCCTGAAGTACTTGGCCTCCAAGGCATCCGCTCGTGACGATGAGACCTTCGTGGTGTTCTTCGAGAAGTTCCCAATCGACCTTGGGCTTCATGTAATAACCCTCGAGAAAGGCGCGGCTCGAGAGCTGAATGAGGTTCTTGTAACCAACCGAACTCTCCGCCAATGCCGTCAGGTGGTAATACGCCTTGCGGCCGCCTTCGGCTTCGCCGCCGGAATCGTCCATACGCCCGCGCCGAGTCGGGCGCTCGGTTCGGTGGTCGTAGGCCTGGTAAAGCTCCGAGCCGATAATCGGCTTAACCCCGACTTCTTTCGCTGCTTTGTAGAAATCGAGAACGCCATACATGTTCCCGTGGTCAGTGATGCCGACAGCGGGTTGACCATCGGCGGCAGCGGCAGCCACCACATCGCCCACGCGCGCAGCGCCGTCGAGCATCGAGAACTCGGTATGTAAATGCAGATGGGTAAAGGAATCGGGCACCGCTGTGGGCTCCGTGCTGTGGTCGTTGAACTGGGTCCGCCGCTCGGCGAATTACACCGATGTGATGCCCGGCGATCGTAGCGTCACTCCCCCGCTCGCGCTCCGGGGATCCCTAAGCCCATCAAGGACCGGCCGTAACCTTTCAGCAACCTTTCACCATCCACTCCAACCGGAGGTCACAATGACTGCAGCAGCCGAAGACCGTTCAACAATGGACCTCCTAAGAGGCTCCAGAATCACTGCCTACTCGATTGGCTTCATCAGCCTCATCGCCGGCCTTGTCCTGCTGTTCCGGCCCGATCGCGAGCTTCAAATCATTGCGATCATCATCGGATTCCTCTTCGTCGTCTCCGGCTTCGGCCAGGCCGCCGAGGCCGTCACTACACACCGCAAGGGCTCCTACTGGGGCTTGCTGCTCATCCGTGGCCTCATCAACTTCGGCTTTGGTCTGGCTCTTATCTTCTGGACTGGAGCAACCGTCACCGTCATCGTTTGGCTCGTCGGTCTCGATTTCGTGATCACCGGACTCATTGCGATTGTCGTCTCATTCATGATCGGCAAGAACGAGGGCCGAGGCGCGCTCCTCATCGAGGGTCTCATCACCATCGCCATCGGCATCATCATCATGGCGTGGCCCGAAGCCACGACGAATGTGCTCGGCATCGTGATCGGCATCGGCCTCGCTCTGCTTGGCCTTCTGTTCCTGTTCTCCGGCTACCAGTTAAGCAAGGTCAAGGCCACGCTCACTTCTGGTTCCTGAAGACGAACTGAGACTTAGAGGTAGGTCCCGGGGCGGTCCTCGGGTTCGGGAAATTCCGAACCTGGGTGACCGGCCCCGGGGAGCAATTCACCCCGCATGTTCTCGAGTTGTTGTCGAGCAGCCATCTGTTGAGCAAACAGAGTGGCTTGAATCCCGTGAAAGAGGCCTTCGAGCCAGCCAACAAGCTGCGCTTGGGCCACCCGCAACTCAATCTCGGTCGGCGTTCCTTCATCGGCAAACGGAAACGCCAGTCGCTTCAATTCATCGCGCAGATCCGGCGACAACGCTGAGCCAAGTTCTTCGATCGACCGGTCGTAGATCGCTCGCAATCGAATTCGTGATGGTTCATCAAGTTCGGTCTGACGAACCTCGTCGAGTAATTGCTTGATCATCGAGCCGACGCGCATCACCTTCGCTGGCTCTGACACCATCTCTCGCTGATCTTCGTCAGCACCGACTTCTTCACTTGGAAGCATGAGTTCGGCGCGATCAGCGCCTCCGGCCATTGCGTCTGTCATGAGAACAGTCTTACCGAAGAATGCTTAGCGATTGCCAACGAGGAGCGGAACATACATTTCGTCGGCTGTTAACGAGCCATGCCGGGCTCGCAGAGGAAACGACCCGCTATCGGCAGGATCATGAAAAGCGATCGGATCCCGCGCCACCAGTGCGACGTCGCCTAAGCGAGATCGAGCTTCGTCGGTGACCGTGGAACCAAACCAGCCTTCATCAATGACCTGATCACGACTCACAACCCACGAACGATCGGAATGAAGTGCGCTGGCGTCGTCAAGGAGCACACGGGCATGGCCGGGACGAGCGTGTAACCATCGAAATCTTCCTTCGCCTGATTGCAGATCGACATGCGACATCACTGCCGGATCGGGCGTCAGGACAGCGTCGCCAACATCGACCTGGCCGTGGTCGGATGTGACAACCAACGCGGCGCCAATTGGTAGCGCACTCAAAATGTCAGCAACGAGTCGATCAACAAACGCCAACTCGGCGTCGTAATGCGCTCCGAGACCAAACTCATGGGCGATTTTGTCGATGCCGTCGTAATACGCGTACACGAACGGTTCGTTGCGATTCAGTGCTGCACTGATTTCTGTAACAAGCGTTGAAGACACTCGCCAACCTATGAATCGAGTCTTATCGAGATGAGCGCGAGTGAATCCAGATTCGCGAAACTCTGCGCGCGTAATCACCGGTGGACGTTGCGCTTCGAACACGTCGAGCGTCTGCGCCAATTCAGGTTCAAGAGATTTCCGTGCATCGCGACCATTTGCTGACCACCGCAAAACGTTGAGTACGTCGCGACCCATCGCCATTCGATAGCCCATAATCCCGTGAAGCCCAGGAGGCGCTCCGGTGCTAATCGACGTCAGCGCTGTGGCTGTTGTCGAAGGCGCAACACTCGTGATCGCTCCGCCCGCCATCGCAGACATCGTTGGAGCAAGGTGCTGGCGATCGCACAATTGATTCCATCCGATGCCATCAAGAACGAGCACCACCACCTGATTGGCCTCGGCTGCGACCTCAGGAATCCATGTCGGCCATGAGATCGACGGATCAAGCAACGCCGGAACGATGTTGGAGATACAGGCCCCGTCGTAGTCGGGCAAGACACGCCCATCGGGCGCAGCAGCAGTCAGTCTCGATTGGGAATCCACGGTGGTCCTCCGAAGATCACGGTAGTGCCGGGGCCGGCTTGCCCCAGAGTCCGCCGCTTCCCCCTACGATGCCGGGCGTGAAGGTATCGACGCGAGGCGACTATGCAAGCAGGGCACTGCTGTCGCTTGCGCTGCATTCCGAAGATGGCGGACCCACCTCTGTGCGCGACATCGCCGAGCGCACCGGCCTCCCCCAGCCATATCTCGAACAGATCCTGCTCGCTCTCAAAGGAGCGGGACTCGTTCGATCGAAACGTGGCGTCGGTGGCGGCTACGTCCTCGCTCGAACGCCCGAATCAATTCGTCTGTCCGACATCGTCAGCGCCGTCGATGGACCAATCGTGGCCGGCGACTTTGGTCAGCCACATACCGACGGCGCGTGCGACCACGAAGGACAGTGCGTGTTGCTTGCCGTCTGGGACGACGTTGGCGAGCACATGCGCCGCTATCTCGAAGCCGCAACCTTGGCTGACATTGTTTCCATCGCTCAAGGCCAAGGGAAGTGGCCGACCGAAGTCGCAGCCACACCTGCGGTTACGCCCCCGTGGGCTTCTGGCTCCTGAGCCACTCGAGCACTGCAGCCAAATCCGGCGGCAATTCGGAGACAAACGCCAGTCGTTCGTCGGGTCGAACCGGATGATCGAATTCGAGTGCTGCCGAATGCAAGAAAATACGCGGCGTCTCAATGGCGGGACGAACACCGCGGTATCGGTCATCGCCAACCACGGCATGTTCGATAGCCGCCATATGAACGCGGATCTGATGGGTTCGGCCGGTTTCAAGTCGACACTCGACTAACGCACACGGAACCGGTTCTTGGAAAGTTTCGAGAACGGTGTAACGGGTGCGAGCGTCACGGCCTTGCGCACTCACCACCATTTTTGTTGGTTCACGAGTTGAGCGGCCAATGGGTGCGTCGATTAATCCACTTCCCGCTTCGGGTATTCCCCAGACCAATGTGAGATAGGTGCGTTCCACCTCGTGCTCGGCCAACATTGCGCTTAGCTCTGAATGCGCTTCGGCGGAACGGGCCATGAGCATCAGACCTGACGTGTCCTTGTCGAGTCGATGCACAACGCCCGGTCGTTCAGGTTCACCGATCGAGGCAATCTCTGGATACACCGCAAGCATTGCTTGCACGAGTGTGCCCGTTGCGTTTCCTGCTCCCGGATGAACAACGAGGCCGACGGGCTTATCGATAACGATGACGTCGTCATCGACATACACAATTGGAACCGTGATGTCGGGCTCGGCGAGAAGGGGTTCGGGGCCAAGATCAGGTTCGACATCGATAACCACAACGTCGCCTTCTGCGACCCGACGAGAACGCGTTTTCACCACCGTGTCGTTACACATCACAAGTCCGTCATCGAGCCAGTCCGTGACTCTCGTGCGGCTCGCTCCGCTAATCATCGCCACAACACGATCGATACGCTCGCCAGCCAACGCTGAAGGGATGACCTCGGTATAGGCCATATCAGTTGCTCTCGATCTGCGTCGAAGACGCATTGTCGGACTGCGTCACGGCGTCGGAGCGACCGTTCACCATTTTCGAATCATTCTGTCGAGGATCTCGCAACGTGGAGATCACGAGTAGTGCTGCCCCGCAGACCACGCCGATATCGGCGACATTGAAAACTGGCCACCACTGAAAGTCGATGAAATCGATAACGCCACCATGAAAGAACCCCGCGTCGCCGCGGAATGCTCGATCAAGGACATTGCCGAGCGCTCCACCCACGATCATGCCAAGGGCAACTGCTCCGAGTCGGCTGCGGACAGAGCCGCCCTTCCAAACAAGAACTCCGACGAGAACCAAAGCGAGAAGCCCAATCCATGTGCCAAATCCGGCACCGAGGCTGAACGATGCTCCGTGATTTACGGCCAACTGAAAGCGGAGCGTCCACAGCACATCGATGGTCCGATTACCGAGCGAGGACACCGCCCAGGACTTGGACAATTGATCAGCGACTACCCACCCGACTGCGACCGCGCCGAACAAGACCCGATGGGTCGGTGCGCCGGTAGCAGGAGTGTTCGTGCTTGTCACGGGTTCCAACCTAGGGGCTGGTCTGCCCGATCCGTGGCGCTTCAGCGTCGGAAATTGCCGACCTTGTACTCGACACGTTCACGACACCAAGGAATGGCGCGGAGACGCTCCTTGGGAATGGCGAGTCCGGAGATCTCACAGATCCCGTATGTGCCTTGGCCAATCTTGAGCATGGCGCGATCGATTTCGTCGACCTGATCCAGGAACTGAGCGGAAAGCGCAAGATCGCGTTCGCGTTCCACCGCAAGGGTGTCGCCTTCGCCCGACTCTTCATCGAATTGCACATCGCCAGGCTCACGCAACTCCGCCAGCGAATTCGCCTCAGCGGTGAGGGTTTCGGCATCGTGCACAAGACGACGGCGCTCTTCAAGCAAATGGGCTCGCTGTGCATCGAGGAACTTTGCGTCGAACGGATACTTAATCTTCTTCGGCTCCTTGGGGATTGGCGGGAGACGATTCGGCCGCGGGGGCTGAACAGGAGGTGCCGGAGCTTTTTTGACGACGGCCTTCTTCACCGGAGCCACCTTCGCTACGACCTTCTTGGCCGGGGCTTTCTTGGCCGGAGCCGCCTTCTTCACGACCTTCTTCGCTGGGGCTTTCTTCGCCGGAGCCGCCTTCTTCACGACCTTCTTCGCTGGGGCTTTCTTCGCCGGAGCCGCCTTCTTCACGACCTTCTTCGCTGGGGCCGCCTTCTTCACGACCTTCTTGGCCGGAGCCGCCTTGGCCGTCTTCTTGGCCGGAGCTTTCTTC